>Ga0272441_10000029_pt1 | contig 306329 bp, 272 predicted proteins | sample SSMProp6N_FD_193582 | JGI IMG/M metagenome (GOLD analysis project Ga0272441, IMG submission 193582) | Marine sediment archaeal communities from Little Sippewissett salt marsh, Falmouth, MA, United States - SSM-Prop-6N | ecosystem: Environmental > Aquatic > Marine > Wetlands > Sediment ...
ATTATGGGTCACTACAATGATTTTTCCGATCATGGCCCTCAATAATATCAAACAGTTATATAAGCTACGAGCGCATTATCAGTCTAATTTTGCCTTAAACAGGTCTGATCTTGACAAACTTGGGTTAGGCGCTTTCTATCCCATTTTTGTCGAATGTGGGTTAAATGAATTATATGGACTTCTTTTTACCTTGCTTGAATTATATCAATGAAATGATCAAATGGCCTTATCATACCGCTGAAAAGTGGCTCGCTTTTATCCCGCTGTTTCTGGCATGGAATTATATCGGTGATGACAGTTTATGACCAATTAAGGACACGCACCCACCCAGGGTAAATCAGCAAGACATCGGTTGCATGCAATTAATCAATTCGCTCACCCCAACAGTTGCAATCCCGGATATCATATCGGACATGGCATACGGAATGATCAACTCGTCATTATGGATAATCGAGCCGCAGGTATAAACCACGTTGGGGACATAACCCTCTCGCTCCTCCTCATTTGGAGCAAGCAATGGTTCTTCCAGACGGGCAATGATCTTTGACGGGTTTTCAAGATCAAGCAAAATGGCGCCAATACAGTATTGTCGCATGGGTCCGACCCCATGGGTGAGTACAATCCAGCCTTTATCCGTTTCTATGGGTGAGCCGCAGTTGCCGATTTGAACAAACTCCCAGGGACTTTTTGGCTCCTGTATGATTTTTGATTCCTGCCAGAAATGGATATTGTCTGAGGTCATGATGTGGTTGTTTTCACCGTCCTGGCGTGAGAGCATGACGTAGCGGCCGTCAATCTTACGCGGGAAAAGAGCCATGCCTTTGTTGTGAACGGCTTTGCCGTTGAGGGTTAGAATATTGAATTTGATAAAATCCCTTGTTTCAATCAGCTGCGGCAGGATCTTAAAGCCGTTATAGGCGGTATAGGTCGCATAATAGACAACGTCACCATTGTCATAAACAAACCGTACGAACCGGGCATCTTCAATGCCTTTACTTTCGTTTTCCGAAACAGGGAAGATAACCCTTTCGGAGATTATGCGGTCTGGCTGGAAACTCACCTCATAATTTGAATTGGCAAGCCAGTACATAATCTCGAAGGTTTCGTCCTGATGAGTAATGGAAAAATTAGGGTTTACGCGAAGTGCCTCAATTGCATCCTTTAATTCGTTATAGGAGAAATTTACCGGCAGCTGGTTGAGAAGATACGCTGTAACCTTATTGCCAGCACCCATTTCGTTAAGCTTCAATCGGAAAAGGTGTCGATCATAAACCAAATCAAAATGAATGTCCGGTGTTTCGACATAATCGCTTATCGGGTCGAAATGAGACGTGTTATGCGAATCAAGCACACCGCTACGAAATACAATGGATGAAACATGTCCTTCCCCGGTTGCTCGCAGGCTCATGATAAAGCGCATGCTGCCTTTGTCCTGATGGTCTTGGTCAGGGTGGGGGACGATTGAAGGGTTAAAAAAGGCAGCCGATTCTATAGAGTACTCCATGGTAAAATAAGCCCCGACAAGGGCCCTTTTGGTCTCGCTGAGCACGGCATCACCAGGAATATAATCTTTTGCCGCATTCATGTGACGTTCAAATACGCGTCTGATGTCTTTGTGACGTTCGGAAAAGTCAAGCATTATTTGCGAAAAGAGTTCTTCAGCCGTTGTGTCGGGCAAGTCTATTACACGTTGGATAATCTTAGGAATGCGATGGACGCCGCTTGGTATATGAAGGCGGGTTATAACGCGTGAGGTGTCACCCTGGATTCTCTTCTTTTTGCGTTTAACCTTTGGTTGCAATAGTATTTTATTGCTCATTCGTTATGATCCCCTGATAAATATTTATTTATAATATCATGTTTTTTACATCGCCGCCCTGGTATTTTCAAGGCATAGCTGCACCAGGTCATCAATCACTGCCGTACCGACACACATGACGGTATCTGCACCGCCCCAGTATATTTTTACCGTGCCGTCGATTTCAGGAACAGCACCACAGCTAAAAACAACATTGGGCACATAGCCGCTCACCTCCCAGGGATCTTCGGGCTCCAGTATCCACTGATCACAAACCCCGATGATTACTGCCGGGTCATTAAGGTCGTGCAGGGCCGCGCCAAGCCGATACACAGCCCCGGCCATGGTCTTAAAGACCCCATGGTAGATATGCAGCCAGCCCATTTTGGTTTTGAATGGCGGTGCGCCGGGACCGATCTTCATTTCATCCCAGTGATATGCAGCGGGCTTCATAATCACCTGCGAATCGCCCCAGTGAACAAGGTCGGGAGAATAGGAGATCCAGATCGACCATGGTGATATCTCGGAATGCGGTCGATCGAGACGCGCATACCGTCCATCGAACCTTTCAGGGAAAATAACAACGTTGCGAAAATCGGACTGGGTTATAAGCGCAATGCGTTCAACTCTTTCAAAATCCCTGGTGCGCGCAAGTGCAATCCGAACGCCGTGACGGGAATACGCGCTGTAGGTAAGCAAATAATCGCCCTCTACGGGACAGATTCTCAGGTCCTCGACCCCAAACTCCTCATATTGTGCAAAGACGCCGTTGGTTGAAGGCGTTAGAAAGGGTTCCGGATGGACCGTGAAGAAAAAACCATCATCGCTGTCAGCCCGGCCGATGATGGAGCGCCCATTGTAACAATGAGACCTGAAAAGCATAATATAGCTTTTCCCATACCTGACAATGCCGGCATTGTGGACCGTGGAAACAGGATATGGGACATCACCTTTCGTGAGAATCGGGTTTTTATTATACCGTTTTACTATAGGATCTTTAATAGTCATAATTTCATGTCACCAACGATTATCTTTACAAGAGGCAGCTCAGCAAGGGCTTCAGCCCCTTCCGAAATCATCCTCAAAACGCTCGATATCATCCTCCCCAAAATAATCACCGGTTTGCACCTCGATGAAGCGCACATCTTCAGAACCGATGTTGGCAATTCTGTGCAAAGTACCTTTCGGTATGTCTACGGACTGCCCTGAATCAAGCACGAACTGTTTATCGTCAAGGGTTATCTGCGCCGGGCCGTTCAGTATATACCAGTGTTCAGACCGGCGTTGGTGACGCTGGAGGCTCAGGCGCTTGTTCGGAAAAACGATAATTTCCTTGCTTTTATAAGTGTCATTGCTCTCCAGGATTCTATAATATCCCCAGGGACGTTGTTCTTCACGTTTCGTTTTTTCAAGGATCTCTTCATAGACCTCAATATACTCTTCAACCATGCGCTCGATGGTGAAATATTGTTCGACGTGATGGCGACAGTGAAAACGGTCGATATCTTTTATATGACCAACTGCGTCTATGGCCTCATCGAGTGTTTTTACAAGGAAACCATTCATGCTGTTTTCGATAAGTTCGGGCATGCTGCCTTTGTTAAAGGCGACCACAGGGGTGCCGCAGGCCATGGACTCTATAACGGACAGGCCGAAGGGTTCATTGAAATTTATGGGGTGCAGAAGCGCCAATGCCTTGCCGAGCAACCTGTTACGCTCAACCGGTCCGACGCTTCCGACATAGACCGCATTTGCATTGTCCAAATGAGGTTTGATGTACTTGTTATAGTAGTCCTTATCCTGTATGATCCCGGCCAATATCAGCTTTTTATTGCAGGCATGTGCAATCTCAAGGGCCTCTCTGACGCCCTTGTCATGATGTATGCGTCCGAAAAAGAGCAGATAATCGTCCGGCTCAGGATCAAAATCAAACTGCCTTAAATCTATGCCGTGATATATGGTCTTGATGTAGTCAAGATCCGGGGAGCGGTCGGCATTGCTGATGGAAACATAGGATACCTTGCCGTTGTATTTTTTATAAACCGGCAGGATTCCGGGCGATGAAAAACCGTGAATGGTGGTAATGAACGGGGTTGTGACAAGACCGGTATATGTCAAGGGCAGAAAGTCAAAATTGTTGTGGATAATGTCAAACTCGCCGGCGTGCTCAAAGAGTTCGGAGATATGCAGGCACTCCCATACCTTTGGCATAATGGAGAGGTCTTCTTCATAGCCCCGTGCGCAAACGCCGTGGAGCCTGCCGCTTGTTATAGAATCATTGGTCGCAAAAAGGGTGACATCGTGGCCGCGCGAGACCATCCCCTCGGTCAAGAGCGAGACAACACTTTCCCACGGTCCATAGTGTCGCGGCGGAGTGCGCCAGGCAATCGGCGAGAGCATAGCAATACGCATGGCTAATCCTTTACCTTAGGCATTGATTGGGACGATGATTGTTTTAAGATTTCGTCGTCATAGAGCTTGTGCAATGTCATAAGCGAAAGCAGCCAGGCAAGGGATGACTCGGCACCTTCATTCTGGTTGATACCATCAGCCATAAGACCGTCCCTGCATCCTCCGGTTTTGGGATCATAGAGTGACATGTTCAAATCGTTGTGTCCGAGAAACCAGTTAAAGCACATGACCGCATTTTCGATCCATGTCTTATCCCGGGTGATATTAAAGGCTTCGACGCAAGCTTCGATCATTGCATTGGCCTCGATGGGCTGCTGGTCGAAACGGGCTTTGGGGCCGCCTTTTTTATACCATCCGTTATTGCCAATCGGCACAAAGTGGCCGTCTTCGGTCTGGATATCGAGAAGCCACCGGAGGGATTTGAGCCCCGTATCGATCATGTCGTCACGCTGCATCCATTGTCCGGACAGGATCAGGGCATGGGGCACCTTGCTGTTGGCATAGCATAGAGTTTCTTCGAGCCATGGCCAGTCTTTCGTTGCATATTGCTCAAACTGATCGAATAATCTATTTGTGACGATTTTTTGAACCCTGCGCACCTCACTGTCACCTGAAAATTTATGCAAATAAGCATGCATACCCACCAGGGCAAAGGAGATGGCCCGTGGTGAAATAAAGTTCTCTACAGCTCTCATCGCATGGCTGAACAGGGTTGTGCTCATTGACATCTGCCCTGGATTGTCAAGAAAATCAACAGCCATGCCAAGGCCCCAGATCGCCCTGCCATGAGCATCCTCGGAGCCTACATCTTCAGTCCATTGACGTGCATAGGACATAAAATTACGAAACCGTTCCTCTTCGAAATTATATGCATATAGTAGAAAGCTGAGATATTGGCTGCTGAGGGAATCGAAGCTTACGCTGTCTGTAAGCAGATATTTTCGGCCCATGGCGGCTACCATAAGCGCCCTGGCGTTATCATCGGTACAATAGCCATGGTTGCGATAAGGGATGGTCAGTACTGCATGTTGCAAAATGCCCGTATCATCGGTAAGTGTTTTGAGATGATCCAGCTTGATCTCCGGGAGTTCGAAATTTGTGATGGATTTAATGTTTTCTACATATAAGTGCCGGGGGCGGGGGTACTGGTTACGTTCGATCTTGACCTCGCTGAAAACCTCGAAATATCTTCGGGCCACCTCCTTCCAGACCGCCTCGCGACAAAATGTATAGGCTTTTTTACGTATCGTATGCCGGGTTATATCGTTGTCCAGAAGGTCGATTATCTGTTCCGCCATGGCATCAGGATTATTGAAGGGAACAATCCTGCCCCGCCCTTTGGCTAGCATCTCTGCGGCATACCAGTACGGGGTTGAAACAACGGCTTTGCCTGTCCCCATAGCATAGGCAAGGGTCCCGGAAGTAATCTGTGCTTCATCAAGATACGGGGTTACATATATATCGGCGGCGCCGAGAATCTCACATAATTCTTTGATCTCCACAAAACGGTTTTGAAAAATGACATGATCGCTGATACCGAGTTTGTGTACGAGCTGCTGCAGTCTGATACGGTATTCATCCCCATGCGTCTTTAATATATTGGGATGTGTTGCCCCAAGGATAATATAGGCAACATCAGGGTGTTTTTTGATAACTGTCGGCAGCGCATTCAGAATAGTTTCAATGCCCTTGTTGGGGGAAAGCAGACCGAATGTGAGAAGCACCTTTTTGCCTTCCACGCCGAACTGATCTTTGTAGAAGTTGGGATCCATAAAAGGGGTATCAGGAATGCCGTGATGGATAAAGGCAATCTTCTCCTCTGGCACGTTATAGATATCTTTGAGAAAATCAACGGCCTTGTGGCTCATTACGATCAGCTTGCTCGACAGGTCAGACAGCTTGCGCATGACTTGATGCTGTTCCGGGGTGGGATCTTTTAGAACCGTATGCAACGTTGTCACGACCGGCATACGCAGTTCACCAAGAAGTTTCAGGAGATGGCTGCCGGCCGGGCCGCCGTAAATACCGTATTCATGCTGTACACAGACAATATCCGTCTGGCTGATATTGAGAAACTCGGATGCGACACTGTAATCGGTAAGTTTGTTCTGACTGACCTCAAAACGAACCTTTTCAGGATAGGCATATCCATCGGATTTGTCATTCATGGCAACCGCCCAGCAGTTTATGCTTGGTGCTTCCGAGGATAAGGCCTCGACTAGATCCGTCGTAAATGTTGCAATACCGCACCGGCGGGGTGAATAGTTGCCGATGACGGCAACCGAGCCGATCCCCTCATAATACTGAACAATAGCTGACATATGTTCTCCTAAACAGGCATTATCCAATTCTACTAAATTCAAGAACCAAAAACCCGGAACAGCCTGTTAATAAAGGTTGAAATAATATTGGGTTTAGATAAATTAACCAAAAGAATTTCGCATTATTAATAACAATAACAATCTTTTTCAGAAAGGTAAAGGAAAACCACGGTAATCTTGTTCTCCCCTCACAGGAAGGAAAGGGGACACCTATAACTAGTGTACATCCAGGATTAAAAATTTAAGGTTTTTTAATTACAGCAAATGAGTCAGATCGCAACTTTTTCATTACACATTTATTATAGTGGACGGGGGTAATCGGTAGTTTGACATCAAAAAATGAGAAACATCTGTTTTCTGTTTTTTGATTTAATCATATTAATGTTCTTATAAAACTATATGTTACAACGATATGGCTGTTTTTCCAGTGAATCGTTGTCTATGACCTATTTAACAGTCCACATATAGCGAGGATATTTATAGCCTGCTTCATTGAATGTATCTTAAGCAGATCTTAACCTAGAGAACAACCTCATTGATCCACAGATCTATAAAAGATCATCTACCCGGCAAGATCGAATATAACTATAAGCTTCAGACTCTACCGTTTAAAAGCCGCACCTCCCGATAAATTCATAAAAATATTAATGGAGGTGTACCATGTTACTATCACAAGGTATCAATGTTTGTTTGGAGTACCACAAATCAAATTCCAGGATTAATACAGTTAAGGCCTATGAGTTTGTCTTGAGTAAGTTGTTCGATCATTTTGATGAAAGGGACATGGACTCTATTTCCCCAGAAGAGATGCTCAGCTTTCTCACCATGCTTTGTGAAGGGTCAAAACAAGGGACGAAGAAGACCCGATATTCGTATCTCAGATCATTTTTCAATTTCATCAGGAACAACATCGATTATGATTTCAAGAACCCATGTGATACACCCATGTTCAAGAGAACATTCAGGCATTCAGAATCCACGCAATGGGATATCATCGACAAGGAAATAGTCGATGAGGTTATTTTCAGAACCACCAATTCAAGGAATCGTCTAATGCTTGAACTGATGGCTCGGGGAGGAATGAGGATCAGTGAAGTTCTTAAACTGACGCCAGCAGATGTTTTTGATCAGAAACTGGTATTGAGGAACCCGAAAAGCGGAAGAGAACACGAACTGGTATACATTCCCCAGAAACTCGCAGAAAGGCTTAACGAATATATCAACAACAAACATATTGATCCTGACAACCGTATATTCCCAATTACATATGTGGGAGCACGAGCTATGGTTCGGAAAGTTGGGAGAATGGTTGGTATTACTCTTAGACCACATGATCTGAGGAGACATGCAGCAACATATGCTTCTCGTTCCGGTATACCAATTGAAATCGTGAGCAAGGTTATCCTCCGTCATGCGAATCTATCAACGACGCAAAGATACCTTGGCAAGGTCACTGATAAAGAGGCATCCCGCTGGATAGATAACTTGTACTGTTAAATCAATGGAAAGGGGTGGCAACTCTTGCCCCTTTCCATGTCTCGTTAGAGGAACTCTAGTTCAGGCAGAACCCCTTAATAATATACATATCATCTCATCTTATAGAACCTTAGCTTTTGAGGTATATTTGAAAGCTTCAATCTATCGCAGAAATCTTTACTAACAGTACAAAGGATTATTAGCGACAGAAAGTCGACTAGTGCATTTTTTGTTAGATCTCCTTTTTCAAAGAATATATTTATATTTTGGTGTCGCGACACATTGATAATGTCCCCTTAAGAACTCTTTAGAAATGTCCCCATCCGATAAGCCAACAAGAGGAGGTTTATTGGATGGGGGAGATACGGATGAGCAACAAGGAGAGGAGGCGACTAGGGATAATGGCACGAGTAGACGCTGGAGAAATAACACTCAGGGATGCGTCGAATATTCTTGGGACAAGCTACCGCCATATCAAGCGTATCAGGTCGAGATACAGGCTGTATGGTGATGCTGGTCTTGTCCATAGGAGCCGAGGGAGGCGATCGAGTCACAGGTATTCAGATGAGGTAAGAGACAGAGTTAAGTGTTTATACACGGAGATCTACAAAGGCTTTGGACCTGTATTATTTTCAGAGAAGCTTTTAGAGGATCACGGGATAAGAATAAACCATGAGACATTACGGAGGTGGCTCATATCAGATGGGTTATGGCAAAGGAAGAGGAAGTCGAGAGGGCATCGTTCGAGGAGGGAACGAAGAGAGCATTTTGGCGAACTGATACAGCTGGACGGGAGTTTTCACAACTGGCATGGAGATGAAGAGGGTAAGAGCTGTCTGATGGTAATGGTTGATGATGCAACAGGGGAGACGATGTCATTTATGTCTGAAGAAGAAACGACCCGTGCTGCAATGAAGCTGTTATGGTCATGGATAAATAGATACGGAGTTCCAGTTGCATTATATGCTGACAGGAAGAATGTCTACATTACAGAGAGAGAACCAACACTTGAAGAAGAACTTGCAGGGAAAAAGCCGTTAACTGCATTTGGAACAGCATGTAAAAAGCTTGGCATAAGGATTATTCCTGCATATTCACCCCAGGCCAAGGGCCGTGTAGAGAGAAAGAACGGTGTATTTCAGGACAGGCTGGTGAAGGAATTAGGGCTTCTAGGTATAAAGACCATAGAAGAAACAAACCGTATGCTGAATCCCTTTACAGACAGACTTAACGACAGATTTACAAAAGAGCCGGCAAGTCAGGTTGATTATCACAGCAAATTACCTGAAGGGTTCAGCCTTGAAGATGTGTTTTGCATTGAAGATATCAGGACCGTAAACAATGACTGGACAATAAAATATGAAGGCAAGTTGTTTCAATTAAAAGAGCAAAGCAATCTTCCTCCGGCAAAGAACAAGGTTACCGTACGCAAGCGTCTTGATGGCACAATGCAGATTCTTTACAGGGAAAGGCCTCTTGAATTTAAAGAGATCTCATCAAGGCCCGCAGTTGTTCACAAAGAAGTGATAAAACCAAAAACAAAGTGGAAGCCCGCCCCGGATCATCCCTGGAGGAATAATCGCAAGGACACAAATAAGAAATCACTTAAACAGACCGACGCGGCCAGGGGGACTGTCCCCCTGGCCCTGACAACCTAAACCAAAAGGCAAAAACAGATGCTTAAACATACACTAAAAAATATTCAAAAAGGGGACATTTCTATTGAGCTAAAACAGGGGACATTTCTAAAGAGCTTTGACAAAAAAATCAGAACCCACTTGCCATTGAGGAAAATCAGGAATAAAATTGTACCCACAAAAATCATCCATATAACCATTTTGGTCATCATCAACATTTTCTGCACCATACAATTCTGCCTCATTAGTCCAAATATTATTTAGTAGGTCTGGATGATTTACTGCACATCCAGAATCAATAACAGCTACGACAATCTCATTAGTACCTGTGTAGATATCCCACGCATCTGATAGCTGTATATCTGCATCTGCTGTTCCAGTGCTACCATTTACCTCCTGTCCTTCATTCAATAGTGACCATTGCAGGTTAAAATCAGGATCATTTGGAATCGCGTTTAAAGTGCTTATGTAATTTGGTTCTGCATATTCTATATGTACATTGTTTTTAAGAATAGTAAGGGCATCTTCTACTGAAATATCCTCGGGTAATTTCCATTGCTCAACCCCTATTGCTGATATCTCATTTGTTTTCATAGACCTGATACTGTCTCTTGAAGTTTCTTTCTGTTGTTTGGTTATCCCTGGTTTGAATTTTACTAATATTTCATTCTCAACATATAAATTATTATCTATTGCTAAAAGATGCACTGGGAAAATGCATACACATAGAAAAACAAAAGCAATCCATATAACAAGGTTGTTTCTGGTGTAATGCTCCATTATTACCCCCCTATAGCAAGGTATTTTATAAATTACTGTTCTCAAAAAAACAGTTACCGTTAAAATTAGATTAGAAAGAGATACTTGCTCATAACCAATACAAAGGATCTAAATAAGATAGCATTAAAAAATACATCACCCATTTTGCTAGGAGAATGATAGAGTATCTGATTTTTGCAATTTAACAAGACACTTTATAATCTTCAAATCAATATACTATAATTATATTGATTATATTTTTCTGTCAAGTTGACAATAACTAACAGCTCCTGCAAGAATATAGATATCTGTAGTATATTAAATTGCCTAATCTTGCAATATTATTACTATAGCTATACTTTTTAGAAAAAAATACGGGCTTTCGATTCTAGTTCGCAAGATTCATAATATCGGCTTATCTAAATGATAGATATCGTGCCAGTATCGGTACTTTTCTTTCATTGAATGTATCTTGAGAAGATCTTAACCTAGATAAAAACTGATACAGTACATAGCTATTAGAACTGATATCTCCTGGCCGAATCCAGGCATCTGTAATCTATGTGTATTTTACGAAAGTTCGAAAAGTTATTATCTCTGAATGATACTGGTAGTGCAATATAACCTTTTCAGAAATGCGCTTTACTCTTTATAGCCTCTGGATACAAGAGCGGGGGCTGTGGGGTCACCCTATACCTTTTTGTCCCCTTTTTCAGTTTTCTTCAAGGCCGGTAGCATCATGATTTCAACTAGGCTGTCGATAAAGATATTGACAATGTAGCACATCGGACCTACAAATATATACAGAGGTGCAAACATGAAGGATTCAACAGTACGTGCAAGAATAGATGGTGGGCTCAAAAAGGATGTAGAGAATATATTGAATCGGTTAGGGCTCAATACAACGCAGGCTATCAGTTTATTCTTTCATCAGATAGCGCTGAGGAAAGGTCTTCCTTTCGATGTAATGATACCAAATGAGGAGACCCGTAAGGTCTTCAAAGAGACAGATGAGAGTGAAAACCTTATAGTCTGCAAGGATGCTGATGATATGTTCAAAAAGCTAGGCATATAAATGCTCACGCCTGTTTATACGAAGAACGAAGATCAAGGCCAAAGCGATCATCTGGAAGAAACGCCCCCAATACGACACACAATGTCGACTTGAAGGCTGTTATGTTCTGCAAACCGACCGCACGGAGCTTAACGACCAGGAAATCTGGGAAACCTATGTTATGCTCACCCGGGTGGAAAGCGCCTTTCGATCCTTGAAATCCTCACTGGGACTCAGACCAAACTTTCATCAGAATGAAGACCGCGCTGATGCCCACATGTTTATATCGGTCCTGGCCTACCATATCCTGCATACGATTGAATACAGGCTACGTCAATACAACGATAACCGCTCATGGGCAACCATACGTGACATCCTCTCGACCCATCAATGGCTGACCATCGAATACAATATCAAAGACCAGGGACAAATCCAACGTCATCATCTGCGACTATGCAGCAATGCAGACCCGGAACACAGACAGATCTATAAACGTTTAGGGTTAAACTGCCAAGAAAAACAACCTCGGTCAAATGAGTAGTGACCATAACTACCGGCATAGCACCCTTACTGACTGTGTCTCTTTGAAAAATTGACAAACTTGGGTTAAGAAAAATTTACTTGAGAGAAAGAAGGTAATAAATATCCGGGAACGAGTCAAATAACAGCATAGAAGAATTTAATTCAATATAATCAATGTGTTGTGGGGTTAAAAGTGGTGGGCCACACAGGATTTGAACCTGTGACTTCTACCGTGTGAAGGTAGCGCTCTCCCCCTGAGCTAGTGGCCCTCAATGCGTTGAATGATCTATACCGTTCGACCCTTTTTCTGTCAAGAGATTAGTATACCCATAAATAACTTGCGTTATTTATAGATCTTGGAACTTGGTGACACGTCCATATAGTCTTAAAAAAGCCGATGCCGATCCTATCCCAAGGGAATAGAAAAGTAGAAGACAGAGCCCTGGTCCTTGTCTGACTTTAACCAGATATCTCCGCCCATTACATTGACCGCCTTTTTCACGATGGACAAACCGAGCCCTGTCCCCTCGGCCAGATCCTCATAGGCCCTGAAAAAGATCTCAAATATGTTCTGAAAATGTTCGTCAGGGACACCTACCCCGTTGTCCTTTACATAGAATACATGAGAACTGACATTGGGCTGATAGCCCAGATTGATAACCAAGTCCCTTTGAGGGTGGGCATATTTTATAGAGTTTGAGATCAGATTCGAGAAAATCTGTATGATCCTTGTCCTGTCTGCCTTTATTACCGGCATTTGGCTGTCATACACTATTACACCCTTTTTCTCTTCTAGTATGCTTTCCACCTCGATAAAGATGTTGTCGAGGATTTCCTTTATGGAAAACTCCTCAACATTGACCTTCAGGTGTTCAAGAGCTGAGAATGTAAGCAGGTTGGTTACGAATTGTTCCATATTGGCCCCGCTATCCTCTATGGCGTTGATATATTCGATCTCCTTTGTATTAAGCCTGGACAAGGCCGACCTCTTGAGCCTTCTGCAGAAACCGTTTATGGCGATGATAGGATTCTTCAGATCGTGTGACACAGTGGAAACAAGGCTTCGCAATTCATCGTTACGCTGCCTGATGAGTACCAATGCATTCTTCAGGTCCTTGGATGTATCTGCCACCTCTTTGAACAAAAGGATGTTTTCCATTACAATCCCCATATGGATCCCTATGGTCATCAGCAATCTTTTATCATCCGGAGATATGGTCCTCTGCCCGAACGAACCCACGTTCATGACACCGATAAGGCAGGTCCTTGATTTAAGAGGTATGGAGGCAAATGAACGTATTCCATGTTTTTTGAAGGCCAGAGATTTAATCCTCGGATCTTGAGATGCATTTTCAATGATTATGGGTTCTCCCCCGACCGCGACCCTGCCGGCAATGCCTTCACACAGTTTCAACACCTTGATAGTCTTTGTCACTTCTTCGGGAAGACCGTAGGAGTATGCGCATTTAAGCCTCTCTTTCGTCTGATCGAGTAGATATATCCACCCAGCCTCTATATTCATGATCTGGAGAACCTTGGCCAGTGTGTTTTGCAGCACCTCATCAAGATAAAGGGAAGAACTCAGCGTCTTTGATATCATATTTATCGCAGCAAGGTCCTCATTCTGACGGATAAGCCTGTTTTCCAGTACAATCTTTTCCGTGACATCCCTGAGTATGGCGATGGTTGTGCCAGGCCTGTCTTCTATAAACTGAAAGCTACCCTCCATCGTCTTTACCCCTGAAGGGGTGTTGATATTCAATCTGGTATAGATCTCATTGCTGTGATTCTCTCTTATGGCGTCAATCTCTCGAGACGAACTCTCATCAACGAAATCAAATATATTTTTATTGATAATATCTTTAGGGGGCATATCGATTATTTTATTAAAAGCAGGGTTTGAAAAGTTTATCCTGCCATAGTTCATGATCACTATGGCGTCCGGCGCATTCTCCATTAGATGTTTATACCTTGTATCCCTGGAAAGTCCGCCGCCTACGAAGCTTCCAACAAGCACATAGATCTCATCGAACCTGTAGCCGATAACATTTACAAACCCCGACGACTTAACCATGGGGGAACTCAGCGTCTCTACTATGATAGAAAACGGCTTGTCATCAGCCATGAGCTTTTGCAGCTTTCTCTCCAGTCTGTCATCTAACAGGAACCTTTTTGAAATATCCAGGATGGATTTACCTTCAAAGGGCAATTCTACGGATTCCAGATTAGCTTCCAACAGCGGATTTACATAGACCACATCACTGTTTCTGTCGAAAGCCAGGACGCCAAACGGGGCTGTCCTGAACACGCATTCTATCTTTTTGAGCGTATCTTTCATATAATCAATCCAAAGATATGGTATCACCCTTATCGAGGATATGCACCTTGCAAATACGAGATTCCATAAGCCTCTTTGCGTCATCTTTTGTGCCGACAATATCTCCAAAATGGATCGGCACAGCATGTGCCGGTTTGATATCATCTATGGCCATGACCGCTTCGGATGCAGTCATTGTATATGTTCCCCCTACGGGAAGAAACACCATATCGGCCTTAACACCTTTCATCTCATCTATCCTGTCGGTATCGCCTGCATGATATAATACCTTGCCTCCAATACCTACAACATATCCAACCCAGTTGTTCTTTCTCGGATGAAAATCCTTATTGATATTGTATGCAGGTATAGTACTGACCGTTACATCTCCGATCTTTAATACATCACCCGGCTTCATCCTGTCGGTTACAAGGGATGAGGCCATGGGCGCGACAACACGCGTAGAATCATTCGAAAGCATCCTCACATCATTTTCCGAATAATGGTCATAATGATCGTGCGTCAATAATATAATGTCCGCCTTTGGTAGCGCAGGATCTACCTTCCACGGATCTATATAAACTACCGACGATATGTACCTGATCATCACACCGGCATGACCAAGCCATGTTATATTCACAGACACATATCACCTCCTATGGGAATGAAAATGTTAATTACTGAACATGTGGCTATATATTATACAAGAATACGACCTAAATTTCAATGTTAAAACAACTTTACTTCGTGATATCGTTGTATTATCGAAGTTAAACACATGAACACAAGATTGATATCCCTTATCCCGGTATTTTCCGCACTGACCGCGGCCGGATCGTTTATCAGGATACCCATACCGCCCGTGCCTATAACCATGCAATCCTTTTTCGTATTGTTGTCCGGGATGCTTCTCGGCCCCAGGGCAGGGGCCTTGAGCCAGATCGTCTATTTCCTTTTAGGCCTAATAGGCCTGCCTGTATTCTCAGGTGGTGGCGGACTTTCATACGTTGCAAAACCATCGTTTGGTTATATCCTGGGCTTTATCGCCGCCTCCGCCATATCAGGCCATATAGTACAGAGGAAAGGATACACCCTCACAAATATACTATTCGCATCCCTATGCTCGATGTCTGCCATCTACCTCATAGGAACCCCATACCTTGCATTCAACCTGCATTATATCGTACACAAACCTGATGCCCTGGGTTTCGCCCTTAAGGCAGGCCTTATAGTATTCCTGCCCGGCGATATCCTGAAGTGCATACTTCTTGCCGTTATTGTCCCCAGATTGAGGAACACCGGCATTATAGGACACAGGTCTACTTGAAGGCCCCGAGCTGGCATGGAGTAATCTTCAGGCCGAGAGAATCCGCTGCATTACCTATCTCCGGACGAACTATCCCGCTATCTCGCGATATATCCCAAAGATCAACGCATGTTATCCTTCCGTCAACCGCCTTTTCCTTTATGGCTTCAAGCACATCCTGAGACACCTCGACCTTTCTTCCTGTGATCTTGTACCCGGATTTACCCTTTCGCCCAAAACCAAACAGGCCCAACTGGCACTGATATAGACGCGATTTCGTCTCTGTTGCAACCCTGCCCACCTCTTCCGGTTCCACATTGAGATATGCAGCGATAAAATGCGCAACAGCGCATGGCAGCAATCCATCTTCAGGATAAACATCTATCATCTCTTTGATCCGATCGTCTTTCATAATTATAAATCCTCCAGGATAATCAGTGCATCAGCCACCTTTGGTCGCCCTTGCACTGTTATAATAGGGTTCAGGTCAATCTCTTTTATCTGCGGAAAATGCAGTGAAAGCCTCCCGAGAGATATGAGTATATCCTCAAGGCAATCCCTGTCAACAGGCGGCATGTTCCTATAAGCTTCGATAAGCCTTGATGCGCTTATGGAATCGAGCATGGATTGGGCATCACATCTGCCAATCGGCGACAGGCGTATGGAGATATCATGAAACGCCTCTGTAAAGATACCGCCCACACCGAACATCACGCAGGGGGGAAATCCGGGATATGTACTTATCCCTGCCATGAACTCCCTTTCTCCGGCAAGCATCTCCGATATCAGTATATTAGAATCACTGTCCTTTTCTCTCAATGATCTATATGCGCATTCCAGCTGATTCTTATCTTCGATATCAAGACAAACCATGCCCTGTTCGGTCTTATGTGCGACATGGACAGAGCAGATCTTCATGGCCACGGGAAAACCTATCCGATCTGCTGCATCGAGACAGTCTTCAAGGCCATGGGCAAGTTCCTCTCTGGTTACGGGTATACCGTATAGGCTTAAAAGCCTTTTTGCATTGTATTCATCAACAACCCCAGACCCCACATTGTTCAATATCGTTGACGCTTCCTGCGGGGCCTTACCTGTAGGCCCTGGCTCGTCATGTCTCGCCAGCCTTATAAGAAGATGTCTGTAAAGTGCCCCCATTGCCTTTGCCGTAGTTTCAGGACAGTCAAAGACAGGAATGCGGTCTTTACGAAATGCCTTTATAAAATTATCTTTTTCATTCATGAATGATGATATAAAAAGCGGTTTTCCATGAATGGCCGGCATATGGGTCAGCCTGTCCAGACTCACATCAAACATCTGCAAAATCTCGTCTCTGGACAAAGGAATATGATCCTTGAGTGTCGGATAGAGCATATCCAAAAAACCCGTACCCATAATGCCGTGGATGATAATACCGTCTATGCCATCTGCATCGAACAGGATTTGAGGGATCTTATCCGCCAGGGCCGACATATCTATATGAAAGGTAAGATCTACCGGATTCTTTGCGCTTGCATGTCCCGGCAGATATGCACCTATATCTTCCTGCACCTTTTCCGAAAATTCAGGCACAGAGAGTCCGTACCTGTTACAAGTAGACGCGATTCCGGACCCCGGACCTCCCGAATTGGTCAGGACCGCTATATTAGGCCCCTTCAATGGCGGCTGCGTTGCAAGTGCCCAGCCCATCTTGTAAACATCTTCTATTGTATCGACCCTTATGATCCCTGCCTGTTCAAACAGCCCGTCATATACGTGATCAGGCCCTGCCATGGCACCCGTATGGCTCGATACAGACCTGGCACCCGCCTCGGTCCCACCCACATATTGAGCTACTATAGGCTTGTGCGGAGTGATCTTTCTTGCAGCATCCAAAAAACGCGAGGCATCCCTGATCCCCTCTATATACAGACCAATGGCCTTTGTGGCCTCATCCTCCCCCAGGTATTCAAGGCAGTCTGTAATATCCATGTTCGCCTCATTACCAACGCTGATCGCCTTGCTCGGCACGATACCGTTAACATGAAGGTAGTTTACAACCTGGCCTACGTATGTGCCGCTCTGAGAGACTATGCCCAGGCATCCGTTCAGATCCCGTACAGGCCCTACGGTTATATTCAGGGGAAGATGCGTGTTGATGATTCCGAGACAATTAGGGCCTAGAAACCTTATAGAGTATCTGTCTGCTATATCCACGAGGTCTTTTTCAAGAACATCTCCGCCACTGCCTGTCTCCTTAAACCCTGCAGATATAATCACGGCATGTCTTGTGCCCAACCTGCCGAAATCCTCAAGCATCCCGGCAACAAGCCTTGTCGGGACCACCAACACGGCAAGGTCCGGGACATACGGAAGCTCTGCTATCTCTCTGTAGGCCTTCCTTCCCAGCACCTCTTTTTCCTGTGTATGGACCGGCAGGACCTCTCCAGGAAAACCGCTGTGCAAAAGGTTAAGCAATTGTATTGTCCCCATGGTGGTAAAATTGTTGCTCGCCCCTACCATGGCTATGGTCTTCGGATTCATGATAGCGTTTAGCGGGTTTATCGACATGTCGACCTCCATATGAATGGTCATTATAGTTTACCGTTACATATTATACACCATCTTTTTCGTATTCAAAAAGCACTATCCCCATATCAGAGGCAAACGCGTCTTTAAGACCCTGAATAAACGTCTCCACTTTAAATCCCGGATCGATATCCATTAATCCGGCCCGACACGTCTTTATACCCGGGCCGAATACATCCATTACAAGCTCATTATCCACATGGAGTGGGATAACACCCTGCTCGAGCAGATATCCCTTACTGCGCAGCTGGGCCGAGCCCATTATCTTTTTATTGTTTATCATGATCTCAAGGGGAGCGGAACGCGCGAAACACACTTCTGAATAGGCATATCCGGCATCATTTATCTCGGCATCCATACCGCACCTGTTCAGTGCCGCAGCAAATGCCTTCGAGATCTCGGCGTGTGTCTGCCCTATATCTTTTGAAAACCTTCCCATTGCAGGGGTAGACAGACTGTATGTGATATCGTGGAGATGGAGCACAGCCCCGCCTCCTGTCGGACGTTTCAGCACAGGTATATTCAGATCTCTTTTATACGTCTTAAAACTTCTCTGATGATAGCCTATGGTTACGGCAGGTTCCTGCCAGTCATATATGCGCAGAAAACCCTTCAAATCCTTGGTGACAACCTTGTCGAAGAACTCTATATCCCTTATCATATTGAGTTGGGCGGGGTGCTTGCCGTCAACGATAAGGCACCATGGGATCATAGTTCTTCTATGATAAAAAGCTGGTCCCCGTATCCGACCCTTTCTCCGTCCTGTTTGAGAATGGCTGCAATAATACCGTCCACATGAGATTCTATCTCGTTCATCAGTTTCATGGCCTCAATCACACAGAGGCATTGCCCCTTGTGTATCTTGTCTCCAACCTGGACAAAGGGCTGTGTCTCCGGAGAGGCGCTGCGGTAGAATGTACCTACAAGGGGAGATGTCACGGTCACGGTCGGTCTTTCCTTTTCGATATCCTTTTCCTTGAACCCTCCCCTGTCATGGCTCAGTGATGTATCCTTTGCAGGGGTACCACGTATGATATGGACCCTCTCGGGTGTCCATTCGATCTCTACAACATCTGTATTCTTGAGAATCTCGATTAGTTCTTTAACGGTCTTTAGATTCATTCAGCTCACTCTCTCTATATAGTCTCCTGTCCTTGTATCTACCTTGACGACATCGCCTTCGTTAACGAAAAGAGGTACCTGTATGGTGATCCCTGTCTCGAGCTTTGCAGGCTTGGAACCGCCGGATGCGGTGTTTCCTTTGATGCCCGGATCTGTCTGTGCAATCTCTAGTTCCATGAACATGGGGAGATCTATACCGATGGATTTGCCGTTATGGAAGAGCACCCCAACCTCTACATTCTCCTTGAGGTATCCTATTGCATCCCCGATATTCTCCTTTGAAATAGACATCTGATCATAGGTCTCGGTGTCCATGAAGCAATAGCCGTTATCGTCCTTGTACAGATATGACATCTTCTTTTCCTCAAGATCAGGGACATCCACCTTTTCTCCGGATCGGAATGTCTTATCCAGGACATTTCCCGAGATCAGGCTCTTCATCTTTGTACGCACAAAGGCCCCGCCCTTACCGGGCTTTACGTGCTGAAAGTCAACAATTACAAAAGGTTCTCCTGACATCTCTATCTTCAAACCTTTCCTGAACTGAGCTGTGGAATACTGCATTCAACTTCTCCTCTAGCTGATTATTTTCAGGGCTTCCTTATCAATGTTTGTTATGCGCTGGCAAGAATTATCTGTAACAAGGAGGGTATCTTCCAGCCTGATACCAAAATTATCCGTAAAATATACACCCGGTTCTATGGTTAATACCATACCTTCCTTTAATCTGTCCTGCGAGATCGGTGATATGGTAGGCATTTCATGGATCTCCATACCGACCCCATGTCCCAGTCCATGTCTGAAAAACGCCCCGACTCCCTTGGACTCAAGGTGCCCCCTTGCCAGGGAATCGATGTAAGAGGCATTTACGCCTGCACAAAGCGCATTTATGGCATTATTCTGGGCTTCGAACACGTGGCTGTATACCTGCCTGAATTCATTGTCTGGTTCGCCTGTGAACATGGTAACGGTCTGATCCGAACAGTAGTCATGGTATCTGCATCCGAAATCTATCAAGACAGGCTCGTCAGCACCTATAATCCTATCTGACGCTATACCGTGCGGCATGGCCGACCTCGGACCTGACGCGACTATTATATCAAAAGACACGGCACTAGCGCCGAGTCTTCGCATGGCATACTCCATATCAAAGGCCACATCGATCTCCCTGCGGCCGATCATGCCCCGGCTGATCACTGTCTCTAGCGCATCTTCAGAGATCCTTGCAGCCTCCTTCATAGCCTCTATCTCTGAGGCATCCTTGACGGCACGTATATACCTCAACTGTTTTCCGATAGGGGTCATCTCAACACCTTCAAAGATATCCTTAAGCTGCAAAAAGGTGTCCAGGTCTATTATATTGGATTCTATTCCCAGGGTCTTTATGTTCAACGACTTCATATATCCACGTATATCAGACCACTTTCTCGAGACCTCGAAAACCTCTGTACAAGATTCCTGACGTGCCTGGATGGTATTCCTGGAGTCTACAAAGAGTATTGCAGCAGACTCTGTAAACAACAACTCGGCGTCAGAACCTGCATAGCCGCTCAGATAGGTAACGGTCTCCCGTGAAGATATCAGAATAGCGTCAAGACCCTTCAGGTAGTTTCTCGCCTTATCGATTCTTTTCTTCATACAACTCTCTTAGTGCCTGTACAGCCAGGATATATCCAAAAGGGCCCAGGCCGGTTATGGTTCCTGCGGCGATATCTGAAAAAAGGTTTTTTAGTCTGAAGGCCTCTCTACCCGCCACATTGCTTATATGCACCTCTATAAAAGGGATGTCCACGCTCAAAAGAGCATCCCGCAACGCCACGGAGGTATGCGTGTATCCTCCGGGATTTATGATTATCCCGTCGACACATTCCTCCATAGCGGAATGTATCCTGTCTATGAGGACACCTTCATGGTTGGACTGGAAGCAGGATGCCTCGACATCCAGTTCCCGGGCCTTATTTATAGCGGATTCCTCTATATCCTTCAGGCTCACAGTACCGTAAACCGATCTTTCACGTATGCCGAGCATATTCAGATTCGGACCGTTTATTATAAGGATCTTCACTTCTTCAACCTCTCAAGCCATGTCTCAAGTGTATGGATAATATATCTGTCCTGAACATCATGGGCCTCTTTTCTAGTCTCGGCGTCCGTATCCGTCTCCTTCAGCAGCCTAGAATATATACCTAATGCCTGTTCATAGTGACCCTGCTGGGCATATATCCTGGCAAGGGGGATTGTAGGAACGTCTACGAAACCCTCATCATGTTCAGGTTCGTTCATGAGGTCATACGCCTCATCATCATCAGGATAAAATTGCAGGTAGCGTTCAAGGTATATCCCGGCCTGCTCTGTATCACGGAGATCCCTGGAGATACTGCCCATATAATAAAATACCTTTGCAAGTGTATTGATCTCGCTTGCGATCTCATTGAAAACCTGCATGGCCTGTTTCTTTCTACCCAGCTTAAACAGGGCTATACCCAGCATGAGCCTGTCCTCGGATGAAGACACACCCTCCGGGTTGTCAGCGATCTCTCCGTATAGACCTTGTTCAAAGGCCTTTTTCATATCCATGAACGAACCTCTTATATGTATCCAAAACTTTATAATCAGGCAACATTTTTACGCTAACATCACCTATTGCGGGTGTCAACACAAAGTGGACACCACCTTTTGCGCCCTTTTTGTCCATGCTCAGTGTATTGCATATCTCCTCCGGTGCGGGAAGATCAAACCCGTCGGGTATTATCCTATTTTTCATAATCAATGCACATATCCTCTCAAAATCGTTATCACAGAGCATGCCGATCTCCCTGGAGATGTATGCGGCAAAGACCATCCCGATTCCCACTGCCTGGCCATGGTACAGATCAAAGTCTGCCGCCTTTTCTATTGCATGGCCTATGGTATGCCCGAAATTAAGTATCCTCCTCAGCCCCCCTTCTCTTTCATCGCGGCTTACCACGGATGCCTTGTTTATACTGCACATTCTCACGATCGTTTCGAGGTCATGATCGTGGTTTTCTTCTATATAAGAAAATAAGTCCTTATCCATGATCACGCCGTACTTGATCACCTCTGCCATGGCACTTCTCATCTGCGTCTCATCAAGGGTCTTTAAAAAATCTGTATCGCTTAGTACAAATACCGGCTGACAAAACGTGCCTACAAGATTTTTTCCGTATTCGTTATTGATTGCGGTCTTGCCGCCTATGCTGGAGTCAACCTGGGCCAAAAGAGTGGTAGCCACATGGGCTACAGGTATCCCCCTCATGAATATGCTCGATGCAAAGCCCGCAAGATCACCTGTGACTCCCCCTCCTACAGCCAGACAAAGCCAGTTTCGGTTGAGCCCCTTAGAAAACATCGTATCCAGTACGATCTTTAAAAATCCATATGACTTTGACTGCTCACCCGACGGGACGATCATGATATGATGATGAGACGACGACAAGGTGCCCTTGATCATGTCCCCGTGGAAACGATATACATTCTCATCCACCATCACGAATATGCCTTCGGGTTCGATGTGCCTTTTTGCAAGCATCAAGATATCCCTGAATATACCTTGACCTATGTAGACCGGGTAGGAATCGTCACCGAGAATGACCGGTACCGGCGCAACAACACCCTTGAGAGCATCTCTGACCTCTGCTGCAATACTGCGGACATTCTTTCCGACCGTATCTATAATAAAGTCTGCATCCTGATATATCGCCTCCCTTTTTTCATAGAGCCTCTGAGCATCTTCATTCCACAAAGGCCTGTTCGAATCTTTAGTCAGCCTTTTTCTCAGGGTGGCAAAGTCCGCCCCGAGGTTCACGATAACCCCGGAAGACTTCATAATAGAGCTGTTTAAGGGATTGACCGGCAGCCCTCCACCGGTAGCCACAACACAATCCGGGGACTTGTTGATAATCGCGGTCAACACCTCTGTTTCTATCATGCGGAAGGATTTTTCCCCTGCATACTTGAATATATCAGGTATGGTACAACCTGTTTTCGTACATATCTCATTATCCAGGTCGATTAGCGGCAAGGACATGAGTTTTGACAGATGTCTTCCAACAGTCGTCTTTCCTGAACCCATGAATCCGGTAAGAAAAATCATATCTTCTCCCAATATTGTCTATGGGAATCAAAGGCATGCTTCATCTCATCCATGTTTGCCGATGGAAAACTCTCAAGTATTGCCTTTGAGACGGCTATCACGGCCATTGCCTCGCCTACTACAGAAGCGGCCGGCACTGCGCAGTAATCCGATCTTTCATACCGGGCCCTGGCCACGGAACCATCCCTGATGTCTATTGACCCCATGCCCTTTTTCAGGGTGGGGATGGGTTTCATGGTACAGGTAAGCTCAAGGTCCTCCCCGTTCGACACCCCGCCCTCCATACCGCCCGCATTGTTGGACCCCCTGGATTTGGGCCTGGTATCGATTATCTCGTCATGGATCATCGAACCCGGAAGGTCTGCGCACTCTACTCCCTTGCCTATCTGTACGGCCTTGATCCCCGGGATGGACATGAGGTGAGAAGCCAATAGCGTATCGAGCCGTCTGTCCCACTGTGTATATGAGCCGATGCCTGCCGGTAGCCCCTTTATCGTGACCCTGAACTCACCGCCTATGGTGTCGCCCTGTTCGATTATACTGTCTATCTCCTTTTCCATCATCTTTGTTGCATCCATATCAGGGCAGAATACACTAGAAGAATCCCTGTCTTTTCTGTCAAAGACCTTTGTTGTATGTACACTGCCGATCTTTGTCACCCAGGAATATGCATCTACCCCCAATACAGAAAAAAGGGATTTCAAAAGGCCGCCTGCGGCCACCCTTCCTGCCGTTTCCCTGGCGCTCGATCTCTCCAGCACGTTCCTCAGGTCATCATGATGAAATCTCACAGAGCCGGCAAGGTCTGCATGCCCCGGCCTGGGTGTATAAAGCTCCCTGCCCTCTTTGATCTTCCATGGATCCATATACTGTTTCCAGTTTTCGAAATCCCTGTTCCAAACAGCGATCAGGACCGGGCTCCCGATGGTGTAACCTCCCCTGATGCCGGAGAGCACATCGGCATGGTCTTTCTCGATAGACATCCTGCCTCCCCTTCCGTAACCTTTCTGACGCCTGGAAAGGTCTTCATTGATCACATCTCTTTCAACCTTCAGTCCGGCAGGAAGGCCGTCGACAAAAGAAAAAACACCTCTGGAATGTGATTCTCCGGCTGTATAGAAAACGAGCATACCAAAACCTCCATAAAAAACTTGTGCGCGATTATCCAGGATAAGGTATTGTTTTGTCAACATCTACATCATCAGGTTTACTGTTCGAGGAATAAGCCCTTTTTAATATTTGCACGCTTATCTTTTCAGGCAATCTTTCCCCTTGCGCCAAGCTTGGTTCTCTGTTATTCATTTTGCCATGGAAGATAAGACAGCTAACAGGTATTACGGATATTATTTCTGGTATTTCAGGCTCAAGCCGCCTGTGGGCTGATCTGTTCGAAAGACGGACACAAAGGCCGTGGGTGGTAAAACCTCCCACGGCCTTTTTTTATGGGCTTGGTGAGGCAACCGGGCGGTTAAAAGATTACAGGAGGATAAAAATGATTATTTCCATGAAAAAAGAGGCATCACCTGAGCAGATTGCCCATGTGAAACTATTGATCGAGGAGTTCGGTTACCGCGTACACGAGAGCATGGGTGCAGAACGCATGATTTTCGGTGCGATAGGCGACGAAAGGGGCAAGGAGAGACTGACGTGCCTGGAGGCCCAGCCCGGTGTTGAAAAGGTCATCCCTATACTGAGCCCGTATAAGCTCGCCTCACGCGAGACAAAAAAGGTCTCTTCCATAATAGATCTCGGCATGGGGGTCACGGTCGGGGGGAAAAAACTCCTGATCATAGCAGGGCCGTGCGCTGTTGAATCCCAGGAACAGATCGCCGAGGTCGCTGTTTCCATCAAGGGAAGCGGGGCACACATGCTCAGAGGCGGGGCCTTCAAACCCAGAACGTCGCCGTATGCATTCCAGGGCCTGAAAAAGGAGGGCCTTGAGATACTTTCCACCTCCAGCAAAAAATACGGTATACCGGTCGTTACCGAGGTCATGGATATAGCAAACATACCCGTAATAGCCGAACATGCGGACTGCCTTCAGATAGGTGCAAGAAATATACAGAACTTTCAGCTCTTGAAAGAGGTCGGAAAGACCAATAAACCCGTACTATTGAAAAGGGGCATGTCTACCACGATAGATGAATTCCTCATGTCTGCAGAATATGTGCTTGCAGCCGGAAACCCCATGGTAATCCTCTGCGAGAGGGGGATAAGGACATTCGAGACAGCCACGCGCAACACACTGGATATATCTGCCGTACCTGTTCTGAAGGAAAAGACCCACCTGCCCGTGATAGTGGACCCTTCTCATGGGACAGGCCACGCGCGCTATGTCGAACCTATGGCATATGCAGCAATCGCAGCAGGTGCGGACGGACTTATGATAGAGGTCCATCCGAAACCTGAAGAGGCGCTTTCCGACGGACCGCAGTCCCTGAGACCTCATGAGTTCAAGGATATGATAAAAGGCGTGGAACGTATCGCCCATGCAGTAGGCAGGGAGATCTGAGATCCTTGCATTATCCATATGAAGATACTAAAATAAAATTATGGCTTATTTTATTCCAGGACACAGAGGACTGCTGATAAAGGGTTCTACCATAGCCGAGCATATCGTATGCAGGGAAACCGACTGGAACGTAAAGAACTGCTATGATGTCAAAACCCTGGCAGAACTTAGCGATGATGAAAAAGAACAAGGTGTCTTTGCAAAGCTTTTGTTCGTTGACGCAGCAGACTCTGCAAGGACGCCTCACTACCGTATATGTCTCCAGGACTCTGAAATCTTTTCGTTTATAAAGAGCAACAGCGATATCGACATGCTGTCGTTCATCACCTTTATCATGATTCATGAATTGCTGCATATACACCGATTTTCCACTGGAAAGGCGGATTACTTCACATGTGATCAGCATGAAGAAGAGGTCTGCGTAGACAGTCTGACCAGACTTTTTCTCACGAAACATCCTGTAACAGGGCTGAAAAATATCATTACACTACTTGACAAGGTAGAGGCAGCACCACTATATAAATTCGAAATTGTAAAAGACCAAGGGAGGATTGCATATGCCCATCTATGAATATAAGTGTATGAAATGCAACAACGAATTTGAAGCAATGCAGAAGTTCAGCGACCTGCCTGTAAGCAAGTGTCCGAATTGCGGGGGTCAGGTCAAAAAAATGGTTTCCCGTTCAACGTTCCACCTGAAGGGTAGCGGCTGGTATCTTACGGATTATGCAAAAAAGAACGCCCCTCGTGACACGAACTCAAGCATGGACGAGTCCGGCACATCTTCGGATTCTTCTTCAGTTTCGGATTCAACAACTTCTTCGTCAGAGGACTGACAGGGCTGTTTATTATGGGATTGACCCATCTTGATGATCAGGGCAAAATCGTTATGGTTGATGTGGGAGGCAAGGACCCTACTCAGCGCATAGCCAGGGCAACAGGCTCTATTCAAATGAGCTCTCAGGCCTTTGACGCCATCATGACCGATTCAGTCAAAAAGGGAAACGTCCTTGCAACAGCAAAGATTGCCGCCATAATGGCTGCGAAAAATACATCAAACACCATACCGCTCTGTCATCCTTTATCCATAAACCAGATCATGGTCGAGTTTTTCCCTGATGATAAGAGTTCATCCATTTCAGCCGAGGCCACGGTAAAGGTAACGGGAAAGACAGGTGTCGAGATGGAGGCACTGCATGCGGTCAGCATAGCCCTGCTTACCATCTATGACATGTGCAAGGCCATAGACAGGACCATGGTGATAGGCGGTATCAGCCTTGCAGAAAAATCCGGCGGCAGGAGTGGACATTTTATAAGACCGGCAACATAGCTTGGCCCACAGTATACCGAAAAAAGAAGTTTCGTCCGCACCAACAACAAAACGACTCTGTTTGTTCGTAACAAGATAGTCACAGTCTATGAACGCCCTTGATGCCCGGACCGATCATGCTCCTACGGTTACGTACCGATATAACTATTTAAAAGACAATCCGAACCCCGATTCTTTTTTGGATAGAGGTCACAACTTGAGAATAAGATTGATCAAGATCATTGTTGTATTGCTGATCATAACCGGCATACCCGCTTTATCTTTTGCAGATGATAGGACAAAGATCCCCTTTGAACCTGACGACACTATCGCGGATATCCAGACAAAGATCAAAGAAAACGGCTATTCTTTTTCTGTTGAACGCAACTGGGTCTTTGACCTGGACAAAAACGACAAGAAAACAATATTCAGCCGTTCAAAGGGCATGATATCTCCGCGTTATATAGAAGAGACCGATCCGGGCCCCCTTGCCGCAGCACCATGCAATAGGGCCCTTCCCGAAAGCTTTGATTGGCGTGACCATAACGGACGCACCTATATTGGAGAGATACGCAACCAGGGCGGGTGCGGATCATGCTATTCATTCTCGGCAAGCGCTGCAGCAGAAGGCACATACAATATTGCAACAGGCAATTACAATGATGCCTGTGCCGATTTTTCAGAGTCTTTCATTATCTGGTGCCTCGGCAGTCTGCCGGAATACAATGGACATTTCTACGGATGCGACGGCGCCGACTACGGATATTATGAACTCGATGCACTGGTCAACGATGGCATATGCCCTGAGACAGACTTCCCCTATACCACTAACGAACCGGAATCCTGCTCTCACTGGGAAGACACAACGGTTTGTTTCGATTCATGGCACAGGATCTCTTGCGGGGACATAGATGCCATAAAGACCGCCATCATGAACTATGGGGTTATAGATGCCGCAGTATATGCAGGTAATGCATTTCAGGCCTATAGCAGCGGCATCTATGAGGATACAAACACCTCATGTGATGCATCACCCTGCTATTATGCCCAGACCAACCACGCAATAGCCCTTGTAGGTTGGGATGACAACAACGGAGAAGGATATTGGATACTCAGAAACAGCTGGGGAACCTCCTGGGGTGAAGACGGGTATATGCGTATAAGATACACATCTGCTCATGTCGCCTGTGCTGCAGCCTATCTGGTTTACACCCCGCCAGACATAGAGGAAAAACCGTCTGCGGCAACCGGAAATGCCGATAATTTAACAATAACATCCGCCGTGCTCACAGGAACGGTTATACCGAACGGCCTTACAACTCAGTATTTTTTCGAGTACGGGACAAATACCCTATACGGATCAACCACCGCCGTAAAAGACGCCGGTTCGGATTATACAGAGACGGATGTATCTAATACTGTTTATTCCCTTCACGGCCTGACCACCTATCATTACCGACTGGTTGCTACAAACGGTTTAGGCACTACATACGGCGATGATATGATCCTCATCACTACAGGTACACCTACAGCCCCAAGTGTCGATACGAGATCAGCCGATAAGGTCACCATCGATTCAGCATGTCTCAATGGTGTTGTCAATTCACACGGGAGCCCTACTACATATTATTTTGAATATGGCCAGGATACGGATTATGAATATACGACCGCACTGTTAAGTACGGCGACGTCTACAGAAGATACGCTTATAGATGAGACTATCAGCGGCCTTATACCGCAAACCACGTATCACTATCGTATAGCGGCAGCCAATGATATGGGCACGAATTATGGCCAGGACTCTACATTTTCGACCAGCGACATACTTGTCTACCAGCCTGCCGGTTCTGTAAATACAAACGGCTACATCTCTGTCAGGAGAAACAGCGCTGATGATACGTTTATCGCCGATGACATCGTATGCGAGCACCCTTGGACAATCAAGAGCATAGCCGTTTATGGAGAACTCGTGGATGAGAAACCGAAAAACCTCAATTTCAGGATCTACGGCAATGACGTATCTATCCCTGACGGAGACCCTACCGGACAGGGCAGTGCCGCGCTTTGGTCGGCCTGTCTGTCGCCTGAAGATTCTCAGATTACAATGCCTGTTTCGGCATCGGTGATAAACAGCATAGCACTTACACCCGAGTCCCCTGTACACCTTGATCCCGGAACATACTGGCTCACATTTTTTCCGGAGACCATAACAAACCTATTCTACTGGAAGGTCTCTGATACGACAAACAACTCGCATGCCCATGTTGTGGATCCTGACCAGGGTATTACACAATGGAGCCCTGTAACGGACATCGGCGCATACGGCCTGGATCAGCAGGACTTTGCGCTGATAATAACCGGAAAGGTCTCTATTGCCCCGGACGCAAATACAGGCCGGGCAGAATATGTTAAATGGAACAACGCAACCCTGACCGGCATGATCAACCCACACGGGTATCCAACAACATATATCCTTGAATACGGTCCTACTACATCCTATGGTTCAAACACTACAACAGCCGATGCAGGCCAAGGCATGGGCAGATCAAACATATCGGCGTCCGTAAATTCGCTCTTACCGGACACCCTTTATCACTACCGCATCTCGGCAACCAGCAGCTGCGGAACAAGCCATGGTCAAGACATGAGTTTCACGACACAGCCTCAAAAATACATTGTCACGGCCTCTCCATGCACAGGCGGCAACATCACTCCTGCCGGAACGTCTGTCCTCGATCCGGGTGATTCCGTAACCTGCAGCATAACGCCTCATAGGTATTGTTATATTTACGACGTTGTCGTCGACGGCATTTCCCAGGGTGTAATTTCTTCTTACACATTTTCAGATATACAGTCGAATCATAACATTACAGCAATCTTTGCAGCATATCAGGCAAACATAGTATCCTCTGCCGGTTTTCACGGCTCAATATTACCGAAAGGAACGATTGCAGCTGATTGCGGTCAGGACGTCACCTTCACGATCACACCGGACGACCATTATCATATTAGCGATGTACTTATAGACGGCATATCTATAGGGGCTCAAAGTCCATATACCTTCTCAGTCATCCAGGCCGACCATACCATATCCGCGATATTTGCAATAGATACCTGCACGCTGAACATCGAGACAACAGGTTCAGGCCTGATATCGTTATCGACGTCCAACCCGGAAAATGTATACGTGTACGGCACAGAGATCACTATCGAGGCAATACCCGAAGCCGGTTATACATTTTCAGGGTGGCAGGGAGACCTCTCGGGCTCGGCGAATCCCGCGTCTATATGCATGGATGACGACAGGTCTGTTGCGGCCGTCTTCACGGAAGACACCGGAAATTCCGTCACACCCAACGCACCGAACAATGAGAACGACCAGCATGAGCAGACAGATAGTGGCGGATCAGGTTCAGGCGGTTGTTTTATGTCGACCGCACTATAATACTGTGTGCTATGTTTCAAACCGATATCATTGCCGATCATTTCCATACGTATTGAAAATTGAATCCGCTGGGATATTCATATATATAATTGTTTATGGATTTCATTATTCAGCATGAGGATATCGTTTTTTCGCATACACGGTTTATCTCAAAGATACAGGACCATGGATATGAACAGATTACCGAGATCAAACGCACAAAAAATCACATATTCTTTTCCGGAGTACATACAGATGAATTGCAAAAGGTATTGCTTCACTATATCTATATTCCAGGAGTCCTGCAATCCGATATCAACCGGATAAAAAACATATGCACCCTGCTTAAAAGTTCAGATCCGATACATGTCTCGGGTCTTGTCGAGTATATACTCCTTAAAGAGGCTTCCGGGGAGATTCTTGTACTGATATATGATCTCGCTTCCGGCATCAGGCTCAATGAATATCTTGCTAAAAACCATATAGGTCTTTCCGAGAAGCTAGATATTGCCTTCCAGCTCGCGAGCGCTGTTAATGATGCTCACGGTTCAGGCATAAATCACATGGGGCTCAGGCCGGCGGGCATTCTATTCTCCGAAGAATCCGGCCGGCTATTGATACAAAACCTTGGAACCCATGTATTCCTACCACTTCAGAAACATGACATCTATGACCCGGAAACGATCGAAAACACCCTCCCCTATATATCACCTGAAGAAACCGGTCGTATGGGCCGCATCATAGATCTTTCATCTGACCTTTACTCCCTGGGCGCTGTCTTATATGAGTTGCTGACCGGAGAACCACCTTTTAAAGCAGATGACCCCATGGAGCTCATCCATGCCCATATTGCCCGTGTACCCATTTCGCCATACGACAAAAAGAAGATGATCCCCAAGATCATTTCAGACATAACAATGAAGCTCCTTAAAAAAAATCCTGAAGACCGTTTTCAAAGTGCATACGGCATCTGTTCCGACCTAGAGACTTGTTTGAAACAGTTACAAGCATATGGTGAAATCAGCTTGGACATGCCCGCAAAAAAGGATGTCCACGAAGGGCTTTCCATACCAAAAAAGATCTACGGCAGAGAAAATGAACTGGAGATCCTGATAAGCAGGTTTAACAGCATGCTTTCAGGAAAAAGTGAATGCGCTCTGGTAGCAGGGTATTCAGGTATAGGAAAGACCTCCTTATGCCGTGAGATATGCAATATCGCCAAGACAAAAAACGGGTTGTATATCTCCGGCAAGTTTGACCAGTACCACCGCAACATACCTTACAGCGCCATAATCCATGCCTTTCAGGAAATGGTCGAGGTTATCCTCGGCCAGGGTCCTGAAAGGATCAACAAATGGAGAGAAGCTCTCATCAACTCCCTGGGTGTTAATGCACAGGTCATCATGGATGTTATCCCCGAGATCGAACTGATTACAGGTCGCCCTCAGCCTGTAGTGAGGATGTCCATACTCGAGGAGCAGAACAGGTTTAATCTTGTCTTTATCAACTTTATAAAGGTCTTCGCTCAAAAGGATCACCCGCTTGTATTATTCCTCGACGATCTCCAATGGGCTGATTCGGCGAGTCTAGAACTCATATCCAACCTTCTGCTCTCAACTGGACTGCAATATTTATTTCTTTTAGGAGCATACCGTGACAACGAGGTTGATTACAAACACCCTTTAATGGACATGATACGCACCCTCACCTTAGAGGGTATACCCCTGTGCAAGATAACACTGAACCCGATAGATGAGCACCATATAAAACGGTTTGTCGCTGACACGCTCCAGAATCCGGAAGGAAAAGCAGACCCCCTCGCACACATTATCTTTGAAAGGACACGCGGAAATCCATTCTTTATCTACCAGTCCATACAGTCCCTTTATGCACAAGGCCTTATTGCCTACGACTATGAAAAGGGGGCCTGGACGTGGGACACGCACAAGATCAAGGCAGAATTCATTTCTGAAAATGTGATCGACCTGATAACAGAAAAGATCAACCGGTTATCGGGTCACGCCCAGGAAACTCTGAAGACAGCTTCATGTATAGGCTCCAGGCTGGATCCGGAGATGCTCTGCAAGATCAGCCGCAGGGATATCTCAGAGATCACCTCGGGGCTATATGAAGCCGAGAAACAGGGCCTGGTAATCTTCTCAGACGAGGCCCTGAGTGATCCGGGCACTTCCGCGCATACACCTGTCGACAATGACAACCCTACCGACCAGATCATGGATATAAAGGTCGAGTTTATCCACGACAGGGTCAGACAGGCCGTGTACTCAGAGATCAAGCAAGTCGACAAGATGAAACACCACCTGACTATCGGTCAATATCTCCAGCAGACCGGAACGGATGAAGAGACAGAGGAGCGGATATTCGATATTACAAACCACCTGAATATGGGCATAGATCTGTTAACAAGCCGCAAAGACCGGGATGATCTTGCTGCTTTGAATCTCCTTGCAGGGATGAAGGCAAAATCCTCTGCTGCATTTGCCCCTGCATTGAATTATCTCCAGACCGGCCTGACCCTTCTTGAAAAACATTGCTGGGAATCAGAATATGAACTTGCACTGAACCTACACCAAGAGGCAGCAGAGGCATCCTATCTCTGCGGCGACTTCTCGCTTATGGACCATTTATCGTCAACAGTGATGTCACATACCAAGGACCTCCTGGACAGGGCAAAGATCTACGAAATCAGGATATCCTCATTGATGGCAGAAAATAAACCCATGGAGGCGGTCGATATAGCACTGGACTCCTTAAATATGTTGGGCGTCAATATGCCAAAAAAACCGGGCAAGAAGAGAATCCTCGTTGAACTCATCAAGATCAAGATGCTTCTTGCAGGCAAACAAAAGGCCGACATCATAGACCTCCCGAAGATGACAAATCCTACCACGCTTGCAGCCATGCGCATCCTTGTCAAGATATCTTCGGCAGCCTTCATCTCAACACCAGTGCTTTATCCGCTGATTGTATTCAAACAGGTGGAGCTTTCCCTGAAAAAAGGCAATGCCCCTGAATCCGTGTTCGGTTATGCCGTATACGGACTGATCCTATGCGGCCTGCCCGGAAGACTATGCGACATAGAAGACGGCTATAAATTCGGCAGGCTTGCATTGGATCTTATAGAGAGGTTCAACATCAGAGAACACAAGTCCTACACCTTATTTATCTTCAACTGCTTTGTTCGTCACTGGAAAGATCACTACAGAGACACCTTGCCTCGCTTTATTCAAGGATATCGGATAGGGCTGGAAACAGGCAACCTCGAAGGTGCTGTCCTCTGTCTGCTTATGCACGATAATTACTCCTATGGAAGCGGAATAAATCTCGTAAAGATCGAAAAAGAAATGGATAAAAACAACAGGACGATCAGGGAGCTCAAGCAGAAGACCATACTTCACCTGCACGAGATACCCTGGCAGACCGTACAGAACCTGATCGGCAAGGGCAATGATGCATGCAGGCTCAAAGGGCCGGTTTATGATGAAGACACAATGCTTTCGGTTCATATCCAGGCCAAGGACAGGACTGCCATCGGGAACATGTATTATAACAAAGGTTTCTTATCTTATCTGTTCCGTGATTTTGAACAGGCATTTGATAATTTTACACTATTCGAGCCATATGCAGATGCAATGACATCTACAATGGCCATCTCTCTGTTCGCCTTTTACGATTCACTCACCTGCCTTGCGCTGTATAGAAATGCACCGGCAACACGAAGAAAGCGGCTTATGAAAAGGGTATCAGCTGAAAAAAAGAGGCTTGAGAGGTGGGCGCATCACGCACCAATGAATAATAATAATAAATTATATTTGGTGGAAGCCGAAAGATTTGCCTGTATCGGGAACGATTTGATGGCCACAGAATATTACAACAGGTCCATAGAGGCGGCCGAAAGGTATGCCTTCTATCAGGAGAAGGCGCTTGCCAACGAACTTGCGGCGCGATTCAACCTTGCCAGGGGCAATAAGGAAATTGCCGGCAAATATCTTTGCGATGCACACAGCGGCTTTGAGCAGTGGGGGGCATCGACAAAGACAAAACAGCTCGAAGAGGAATTCCCCGGTCAGCTGAATCTCTTGCCGATACATGCCTCTGAGATCTCTATAGGTCAGGTGGATTATTCTACCATTGTAGAATCTCTACAGGCCATATCCACAGAGATAGTCCTGGAATCTCTTATAAAAAGGCTGCTCACCATTGTCATGGAAAACGCAGGTGCGAACAGGGTGATATTTATCTCGGTACGTGATGATGCCCTCTACATCGACGCAGAGTATGTTTCAGACAGGGAAGATAAAACCCTGATGTACCCGGAACCTATCGCAAACCGGGACGATCTTCTGGTTAATGCAGTGTATTTTGTCAAAAGCTCAGGAAGACATGTCGTCCTTGACAATGCTGCAAAACAAGGCCCCTTTATAAACGACGCCTATGTTGAACTGAAATCACCGAAGTCCGTATTATGCATACCCGTGATAAGGAAAGGTGTTCTTATAGCGATACTCTACCTTGAAAATACGATTACCAGCCATGTATTTACCCCGGAGAGGATAAGGGTGCTGGAACTTCTTGCATCCCAGGCGGCGATCTCCATAGAGAATGCAAAACTCTATGAGAGCCTCATCAGCAACGAAAGAATCTTGATTGATCTATCACATAAGCGCGAGGAATTAGAGACGATCATCAATTTCAGTCCGGCGGTTGTATTCCTTGTCAGGGCGGACAAGAGACTGTCTATAGAGTTTGTGTCTGATAATGTCAGAAGATTCGGATACACACCAAGCGACCTCTATTCAGAGGAATTTTCCTATATGCAGATAATCCATCCCGATGATCGTCAGAGCTTCAAAGATGATCTGCAAGACAAAAGCATGCTGCATCGAGCTGAAAGCTTTACACAGGAGTACCGTATTATCAATAAAGAAGGCTGCACGCGATGGTTTGATGACCGAAAATGGATACGACGTGACCACCATGGCAATATAACCCATTATCACGGCATCATCATGGATATCACCGAGAGAAAACAGCTGGAGGTAGAACTTTCATATCTACTCGACATGAGGCGCCTCTTCAATTCCATCTCAGCCAGCTTTATCAATCTGCCGCCCGAAGATATCCAAAAAGGCATAGATGATACGTTAAAGACCCTTGGTGGTTTTGTAAACGAAGACCGCTGTTATGCCTTTCAGATCTCGCCTGACGGCAGATATATAAATGAGACAAATGAATGGTGCGCACCGGATATAGAGCAGAGGATGGACAGATTGACAAATACACCCATCGACCTCTCCCCCTGGTTAAGAAAACAGCTCGAAAATTTTGAGATCGTGCAGATCCACAAGATATCGGAGCTTCCTGCTGAGGCGAAAAGATTGAAAAATTTCTTACACAGCCAGAACATTCAGTCCATGGTTGCAGTACCCATGATATACGGCAACACTTTGATCGGCTTCATCGGTTTTGAGGCAGTGAGAAGGGAAAAGATCTGGGACAAAAATCATATCATGCTCCTGAGCTCGGTGGCGGAAATAATCGCAAACGCATGTGCACGCAAACGCACCGAGGAAGAACTCTCGATATACCAGTCACAGTTGCTCGGCCTTTCATCCGAGCTTTTGCTGACTGAAGAGAGGGAACGCAGGCGTATAGCAACAGGTCTACACGACCGAATAGGGCATGCACTGACCACATCCAGCATAAAACTGGGCCAGCTTCGCCAAGAAATTAACAACGCAGGTCTTTCAAAAAAGATCGATGAAATATACAATCTGATTGACCAAACCATTCAAGACACTCAGACCCTGACCTTTGAACTGAGCCCGCCCATACTCTATGATCTGGGTCTGGAGCCTGCTGTAGACTGGCTTGTAGAGCAAACAGAGAATCAGCATGGACTGCGCATCGAATTGCATGACGACATGAGGCCCAAACCGCTTGATAACAGTCATCGTGTAATGCTTTTTCAGGCGATACGGGAGCTACTTTTCAATATAGTCAAACATGCCGGCGCAGATAAGGCTGTAGTGTCTCTCGAAAGAAAGAACAGTTCTATACGTATAAGGATAGAAGATAATGGTGTAGGTTTTGATACAACAGGGACCTATTCGTATATGAAGAAAAAGGGTGGTTTTGGCCTCTTCAGCGTCCGGGAACGATTGATCCACCAGGGGGGGGATTTCAACCTATACTCCAAGTCGGGAAAGGGAACCCGTATAACAATAGAGTTTCCGCTTGATTAACAAACTAAATATATTAAGGATAGAGACATGTGTACAAAGATCTTACTTGCAGATGATCACGAGATTACACGGGATGGTTTGAAGGCCCTTATAGAAAATCAGCCGGGCATGAAGGTTGTCGGTGAAGCAGAAAACGGCAGAAAGGCTGTCGAGCTTGCTCGAAAGTTCAAACCGGATGTCATTATAATGGATATAAGCATGCCTGACTTAAACGGCATCGATGCCACGCGCCAGATACTATCAGAGGAACCGGACATCAAGGTCATAGCGCTCTCGATGTATTCCGACAGGCGCTATATTACAGGGATGCTCAAGGCAGGTGTCTCTGCATATCTGCTAAAAAATTGCGCATTTGATGAACTTGTTCGCGCTATTACATGCGTTAAAAACAATCAGACCTACATGAGCCACCGTATAGCCGATACAGTGGTAAAAGAATATAAGGACTATCTGACAAATTCGGAAACCTCTCCTTTTGAATCCTTGACAGACAGGGAACGCGAGGTTCTTCAGTTGATAGCCGAAGGGGTAAAGACAAACAATATCGCAGAACGTCTCCATGTAAGCGTCAAGACCATCTCTACACATCGACAGCAGATAATGAAAAAATTGAATCTGTACAGTGTTGCAGAGCTGACCTTGTTTGCACTCAGGGAAGGGCTGATATTCCTTAATGCTGAAATAGAAAAAACAACAGAATAGCGCTCAAATACCATTGCATCCTTTTCTGATATAAATCATCCAAAAGACATAAAGGAAAGTTTTTAACCTCCTCTTATGGGATGGCGCGTCCTATGCCCTAACCGCCATCCTGTTTTTTTATCCTGTCGATGACTCATGTAATGGTATTTTTTTTCCATGTCGTATGAAATATTTTACCCATTACCGGTGGTTTTTTGTCATGCCTTTTCTCTAACTATTTGAATAATAAGGCCCGTGAATATAGCATGGTTTTTGCAATAATATATTCATAGATGCATCTTCAAATCACCTTTTAGGGTTTGATATTGATTGTTGTCTTGGTGATGCATCTTTTTTTTAAATCCAATAAATGGGGAGACCTTCTACTTGGGAAAAGATATTTTGTTGGTTTTTTACTGGATGTAGAACTCATTGGAATGACCCTTGTCCTATTTAGGGCAGTTGGACAAGGGTGGTTTGTTTTTTCGGGATTATCATCATCCGGTCGACCCAAAATCATTCGGCATGAGGAGTAATAACACAATGGCATGGCATTTAACAGCAAGCACGATCACTTCAGGCAAGGCCCATATAACAATACTCGCGATTATCCTTTTTTCCATAACGGCTTGCAGCGGGGGCAGCAGCGGAGGTATCGTCGTAAACCCTGAGGATTATAAGGAGGGTGTGTTTATAGACAGTGCCGTTCAGGGACTTCAGTATAATACCGTCAAGTGGTCCGGCATTACAGACGCAAACGGCAGATTCGTATATCAGGAAGGAGAACTCATAACCTTTTCTATCGGAGATGTAATCTTAGGCCGCACGCAGGCAAAAGATATCATTACCCCTATCGACCTGATATCGGTTTCAAACAGTCCGCGTCACCCGGTGGTCATAAATATCGCCAGGCTTCTGCAGTCATTGGACCAGGACGGAAATCCCTATAACGGGATAACCATCTCCGAGAGCATACGAGAATCATTGAGAGGCGTCATAGTGGATTTTACCGATCCCGATCTCGACTCCAATCCGGATGTGCAGAGGATGTTCGACATCCTTAACACCAGGGGTATCTATCCCGAAGAGGTCAGAGGCCTGATCACTGCCGAAGAGGCCCAGATCCACCTAGAAGAAACCCTCATTGTCTCCGGAATACAGGACAGCGACATCACCGTAGCCATAGATTCACCTGCCGAAGACGTCACTATCGAGATTAATGAACGCGTGAATTTCCAGGGTTCTTCAACAGGCGGAAACCCTCCCGTGTTCTATGTCTGGAACTTTTCCGGAGCAGCCCCTGATTCCACCAAACAGGATCCCGGCAATATAATGTTTCGCGAGGAAGGGGAATATATAGTCACCCTTACCGCGACAGATAATGACGGAGATAGAGCATCTTGTACCGTTATGGTGACGGTCTCGGGTGATGTCGATATATAGGCTGTCATGCAGATATACCAATTATGCTAAATACTGCATGGTGAGCATTGAAACGCATTTAACGGTTTCAAACTCGATGCGTGAAATCTCGATATGACATAAAAAAATCAAAATCTCTTCTTGACAAATCGGGTAGTTTACTTATAGAAAACCTTGTAGCTTAACTTTAATCTTTACATTATATTATATAGATGTAAAGTAACATCACAAACCCAAAGGAGTCCTTATGAAGACACGGATCACCGAACTTTTTGGCATAGAGCACCCGATAGTACTTTCCGGAATGAGCTGGATAAGCGTTCCGAAAATGGTTGCAGCGGTCTCCAACGCAGGAGGTCTCGGCATACTGGCAACAGGCCCTTTAGACGCAGAACAGACCAGGGCCGCCATACGCGAGATCAAGTCCCTTACAGACAAGCCGTTCGGCACAAATGCCACGCTGCTCTTTCCCGGGGCTGCAGACAATGCAAAGGTCGCCCTGGAAGAAAAGGTGCCTGTAATCAATTATTCACTGGGCAAGGGCGACTGGATAGTAAAGGCTGCCCATGAATATGGCGGAAAGGTCGTGGCCACCGTTGTCAATCATAAGCATGCAAAAAGGGCACAGGATGACGGGTGCGACGCACTGCTTGTAACAGGCCACGAAGCTGCTGCCCATGGCGGAGAAGCGACCACATTCTGCCTTATCCCGAGCATCGCATCTGCTGTTGACATACCGATCATAGCAGCAGGCGGTATAGGCGACGGAAGGGGGCTTGCCGCAGCACTGGCACTAGGAGCCGAAGGCGCAGCAATGGGAACAAGGCTCATGACAACACAGGAGAGCCCTCTCCATGATACTTACAAAGAACTTTCCATTGAAAAAGGCACCTATGACACCCTCTATTCTACCAGGTTCGACGGACTCGGATGCCGTGTCTTGGACACCAAGGCGGCAAAGAAGGCCATCAAACAGGGGCTAAATATCAGGAAGCTGCTCGAGGCGCTGCCGAATTCCGTAGACATAGCCCGCCAGCTCCACCTCCCCTACATCAAACTCTTCATCGGCGTCATGCTGTCGGGATGGAAAAATGCAATGCAGCTTGCATACATGGCAAATGCCTTCAAGGCAATACGGGTCGCAACCGAAGATGGAGACATGTCCCTGGGCGTTCTTCCTGTAGGCCAGGTAGCAGGTCTTATCAAGGACAATCCAACGGTCGCAGAGGTCATACAAAGGACTGTAACAGAAGCAGAGGCAGTCTCCAAAAGACTTGCTAAAAATGCAACACCGGAAAAGGCTGTTAAGGAAAGCGCAAAGGCTGCTCCTAAAAAATCCTCAGGGAAAAAAACAGCACCTGCTGAATAATACACTACTTCAAATAAATAAAAAGGGCGGTTATTTTTCTATAACCGCCCTTTTTTTATCTTTCCAGAAATCTGATCACTGCACCAGGCTTGATGCCTTTTTCATATATGATATCGCATCGTCATGCATGTCTTTCAGAAGTTCTTCACAGCTTATAATATCATGGATATGTCCTATGGACTGGCCAACCATCAGTGGTGCGTCTTCGACACTGCCATTTTTCCACGCATCCTTTATCCTCTGACCAGAGATAAGGGGGATGATCTCTTCAAGCCCTCCGCCCCTGCTCTCAACAGTGAGTACATCACTGATGATCTTGTTCTTTAATGCCCTTCCCTGAAGACCTATGGTCTTGCACATCAGAGTAGTCTCGTACTCCTGCCTTCTGATCAGCTCCTGCTTTATGTTTTCGTGCACATCGCACTCCCTTGTTGCAACAAACCTGGTTGCCATCATTACCCCCTGGGCGCCCAGTGTAAGAGCTGCCGCCATCGACCTGCCGTCACATATGCCTCCGACCGTTACGACCGGCAGATCAACAGAATCAGCGATCCTGGGGGTAAGCACCATGGTGGTCACATCATCGTCCAGGGGATGGCCGCCCTCTTCCCAGCCCGCGGCGTATACACCGTCATACCCTGCATTTTGTGCGTGTCTGGCGTGTCGTACAGAACCCACCTTGTGAAAAAGTTTAACACCTGCCCTTTTTAGCTGATCAACACCTTCAGGCCCTGCCACCTTATCCAGCGGGGTACCGGACACCTCTATGCCGGGCACCTTTTCTTCAACACATACGCGAATGTACATCTTGTGGTGTTCGGCTGTAATCCTGATCGATGGCAGAAGCGTAAGGCCTACCATAAAGGGTTTGTCAGTGAGCCTTCTCACCTCTTGTATTGCTGCCCTGAAGTCTTCCTCGGATTCATAATTTCCCGCGGTAAGATTACCCATCCCCCCGGCATTTGATATCGCCGCGCACAGACTCGAATTGCACAACCACATCATCGATCCGCATATTACAGGATATTTTATCCCGAACATCTCTGTGATGGCTGTTTTTATCATCAATTCCTCCCTCTGATCTTTATTTTATTTCAGCTTAAAGTTGTACTTCATACTTCATAATAAGTACCAAGGCACTCGGGGGCATGTCAAGTTCTATTATCAACAACATACATAATTTAATGACTTGATCTTGTCCTTTTGTCATGCCTGTGATAGTTAGAGCTGCGAAACAAATAAGAGGGGGATCGAATTGAAATACAAATTTTCATATTATGACTATATCGTATATATTTTAAGCTACTTGTTTTTCTATATTTTCGTTGCAGACACTGCAAACACCCTGCCTGTGAATCTCCCGACCGAGATCCCTTCATGGGCATATCTTGTCATAGCAATCCTGCTTAATGCATGGACTTTACCGCTGCCGGGCATCCATCCAAGGACGCCACAGGGTATGGAAGGGGCTGTTGAAGAACAAATCCCGAAAAAGGCCGAGAAAGAGGTGGAGGAAAAGCCGGCCAGACCGGAAAAGATAAAGACTATAAGCGATCAGGAAAGGCTTGAAAAGGGTCTTTCGAAGACCCATAAAGGCTTTATCGACAAGATATCTTCCGTATTCAGACGCTCTGGAGGCATTGATGAGGCGTTGCTCACAGAGCTCGAGGAAACCCTTGTTGGAACGGATATAGGCGTAAGGACCGCGTACACCATATTCGAGTATGTAAAAGAAAATGCTGAAAAGATCAAAGATCCGGATACAGCCATGGATGCCATCAAGACCGAAATATCATTGATCCTTAAGAAATGCGAAAAGCCTATAGAAATAAACGAAACATCAAAGCCCTATGTCATAATGGTGACAGGGGTAAACGGTTCCGGCAAGACAACCACCATTGCAAAGATCGCCCATAAGTTAAAGAACGAGGGAAAATCCGTAATCATAGCATCCGGCGACACTTTCCGGGCCGCGGCCATAGAGCAACTCGAGCACTGGGCAAACAAGGTCGGGGCGGATTTCATCAAATCTCACGAGGGAGCCGATCCCTCGGCAGTCGCCTTTGACGGCCTGCAGGCAGCTATCTCAAGGGGCCATGACGTCCTGATTATCGATACTGCAGGGAGGCTTCATACAAAGGAAAACCTTATGGAAGAGCTGAAAAAAACAAAGAGGGTCCTTGACAAGAAACTCCCCGGCACACCCAATGAGATATTACTCGTACTTGATGCGACTATAGGCCAGAATGCCATAGAACAGACAAGGCAGTTCGATAATGCCATGGATATTACAGGCATAGCCCTCACCAAACTGGACGGATCTTCCAAGGGCGGCGTTATAGTCGGCATAGCAAATGAATTCAGCATACCCATACGTTTTATAGGCGTAGGAGAGGCCATGGAAGACCTGCAGACATTCACGGCAGACAAATTCACCCACGCCCTTTTCCTTGACAACCAGGATAATATCTCTGATAGTTGAGCCATGCTGAAGATACCCGCAAAAAGGCTTAAAATCATACTTGATTCCATGAGTTCAAAGTCGATCATGGTCATCGGCGACCTCATGCTGGATGAATACATATGGGGCCATGTCGAACGTCTCTCACCTGAGGCCCCGGTCCCAGTCATCGAGGTTCAAGAGGAAAGCTATAAGCTGGGCGGTGCAGGTAATGTAGCAAACAACCTTTTAAGCCTCGGCGCAAAGGCTGCTGTCAGCTCTGTGATAGGAAGAGACAAGCACGGCGAGATCCTTTCCGGCATACTGGGCGACTTGAATATTCCACCCGAGAACATCTTTGAGGACAAGGACAGAAAAACCATAGTAAAGACACGTATCATAGCCCATACACAGCAGATAGCAAGGGTGGACAAGGAAGACAGGACCCTGATATCGGCGGAGCTCCGTTCCCGCATCATCTCATCCGTAAAATCTTCGATCAGCACCAACCATGCAATAATAATATCCGACTACGGCAAGGGCGTAATAGGAAAAGAACTGATCGACGAGATTGTCAAGATAGCAAAAGAAAACCACGTCATTGTCTGTGTCGATCCTAAAGAAAGAAATTTTCAGCACTACAAGGACGTAAACATCATCACTCCAAACACAAAAGAGCTAAGCTTCGGATCGGGCATCAAGGTTGAAGATTATCATGATACTATACGCGCGGCCCAGAAGGTAAAACAAGGGCTTGGATGCGAAACAGTCCTGGTGACACGAGGAGAACACGGGATGAGCCTCTTCGACAAAGACAGCCCGCCCACGGACATCCCCACGAGGGCAAAGGCGGTTTTTGATGTTACCGGTGCAGGTGATACGGTAATAGCCTGTTTTACGTTGGCACTCTCATCAGGGGCCACGCCCAAAGAAGCGGCCATCATCGCAAATGTAGCCGCAGGTGTAGTCGTAGGCAAAGTCGGGGCTGCAAGCGTGGCCTGGCAGGAACTCTTTGATATGTGCATGGAGGAGATCTGTGGGTAGTGCATATATCCCTAAAGACGTTTTTTCCTTCAGCAGCGTCATATATCATGAAGGGGTTTACAGAGACAAAGCCGTATCCGGTCTTGAATCCGCTTTCGGCGATATTGCATATACAAGCCCTCAAATACGATTCAACTACACACCATATTATAAAGACGAGATGGGGACCCCCCTTTACAGGATCATCATCGCCTTTGACAGGCTTATCCCTAGAGATTCACTCTCCGACATCAAGACTATAACAAATACCATGGAGACATCCCTTTCGGTACATGGCCGTCGCTGTATAAATATAGACCCCGGATTGATTTCGCTGGAAAACATCTGTCTTGCCACTACAAAACCTTACAGCCACCGCATATATCTCAAAGACGGTATATGGGCCGAGGTTACTCTTATGTACAAGGGTGGCACATATTATAAACTGGACTGGACATACCCGGATTATGCCTCTGAAGAGATGATCGGGATATTCAACCATCTTCGCACTATTTATAAGGATAAAATAACATGCCAAAAAGTATGACAGGTTTCGGACAGGCCGATGGAAACATGTATCACATAGAAATCAAGGGGGTAAACAACCGATACAAGGACATCAGGACCAAACTCCCCAGAGAACTTTCCTCCCTTGAAATCCCTGTGCGTGAACTCGCGGACAAGGTAATACAGAGAGGAAAGGTCGACATAGTCGTCACCAAAGACACGTCATCGGGCCTGCATACAGGCATATCTATAAACTGGGACCTTGCTCAGGCCTATTATGATGAGATAAAAAAGATGGCCGAACGGTTCGGCGGAGAAGTAACCTTCCAGGACATCCTCCCTATCCCGGGCATCATGGGTGAGGCATCAGGCGATGCCATGGAGCTGTGGCCTGAGTTGAAAGAGGCCCTGAATAATGCCCTGAGAAACTTCTATACATCCAAAAAAAACGAGGGTGCCCGTCTAAAGGTCGATATAAGCACAAGATTGGGCACTATAAGGGACATGCACAAGGAAATGAAGGCATGTTCCAATGATATCGTGACTATATATAGGCAAAGGCTTCACGAAAACCTGGAGACCCTGCTTTCAGACAAGGCATCTATAATCGATGATACGAGGCTTGAACAGGAAGTAGCCATCCTTGCCGACAGATCCGATGTAACAGAGGAGCTTGTAAGGCTTGATAGCCATATCGAGGCATTCGAAAAGGTCATAGACTCCCCTGCTGATCCTATAGGAAGGAGACTGGATTTCCTGCTTCAGGAAATAAACAGAGAGATAAACACCATAGGCTCAAAAAGCCAATCCGCCCCTTTGAGCCATATCGTGATTTCTGCAAAGACAGAGGTTGAAAAAATACGCGAACAAGTTCAAAATATTGAATAATTATTATCTAATTTGAGAAAGGAGATTTTTTATGGGCAAACATGATAGCAAACTTCTTAACATCGGCTTCAATAATGGTGTGATAGCCTCAAGAATCATCGCAATCGTGAATCCATCATCATCACCCATGAAGCGGCTCAGGGAAGAGGCAAGGGAAAGGGGCCAGCTCGTTGATGCTACACAGGGAAGAAAAACAAGGTCTATCATAATCACGGACAGCTCCCACATTATCCTGAGCGCGATCCAAGCGGAAACTATCTCCAACAGGCTTCTCGACGGGGGCAACAACAAAGATGCACATAAAGAGGCCATGGAGCAATAGTGAGAGTTTTTCTATCCGGCCCATCTGGTGTCGGAAAATCTACTATCATAAATGAGATTCTCAAACAAAGGCCCGATATGGTATTGTCAGTCTCTTACACGACCAGACCCCCCAGGCCAAACGAAACCGAGGCAAAGGATTATTTCTTTATCACAAGGGATGTCTTTGAAAACATGATCTCTAAAGATGCCTTTATAGAGTGGGCCCAGGTGCATGAACATCTATACGGGACTTCACAGGAATGGATCTTATCCCGGGAAAAGTCAGGTCTTGACGTTCTTCTTGATATAGACGTTCAGGGTGTCAGGCAGGCGAGGGAAAAATCCTCTCCGGGATGCTTTATATTCATTGTCCCTCCCGGCATTGATGAACTGAAATATCGTCTGGACAAAAGGGGCACCGAAACCCCTCAGGCCACTTCAGTCCGTCTGGAAAATGCAAAAAAAGAACTGGCCTGCTGGGACATGTATGACTATCTCGTTGTCAATGATTCGTTGAACAAGGCGATCCATGATATCAACACGATCATCGATGCTCATCGAAACTCCAAACAAGATGCTATAAAAAGGTTAAACTGGTTATGCACGACAGAATAATATTTGCACTGGATGTCTCAGATATCCGATCGGCTCATACATGGGCAGAAAGACTCTCATCAAAGGTGGGATGGTTCAAGATCGGCCTTGAACTCTTTACCGCTGTAGGCCCGGATGTGATAATGGTGGCAAAAGATTCAGGCCTGCGCTGTTTTCTCGACCTGAAGTTTCATGATATCCCGAACACGGTCTCAGGCGCCGTAAGATCAGCCGTCAGGCTGGGAGCCGACATGATGACGGTTCATATCTCAGGCGGCACGGATATGATGATGGCGGCAGCTGACGCTGCAGAGGAAGAATCAGCAAAACTCGGATTGAAAAAACCGGCGATAGTAGGCGTAAGCGTTCTGACCTCCCTTGACCAGCAAGATCTTCAAGATATGGGTATACAGAGGACATTATCTGATCAGGTGGCAAATATGGCCGGGATGGCCGCCAAATGCCGGCTGGACGGTATGGTATGCTCTCCGGCAGACCTGCCCGCTGTCCGGGAGGTTGTACCAAAGGATTTCAAAGTGGTAACACCCGGAATCAGACCTGCCTGGTCTGTAAAGGGCGATCAGAAAAGGGTAACTTCACCCAAAACCGCCATAGAAGACGGGGCCGATCTGCTGGTTATCGGCAGGCCTATCAGTGGCTCACCCGACCCTGACGAAGCGATAGAACGTATTGTTTCCGAGATGGACAGTGCCCTGATCACCACACAGGTCTCATAGGGCATTGACCGTCCGGCTACTATACCCTATTGTCTCGCCATGACCCTGAGGATAACGAGCGGCATCCATAGATCAATACGCCTTGATTGCCCTGCTACAGGGGTGCGTCCGACCACGGATCGTGTCAAGGAAGCCATGTTTTCGACCCTTTCTATGGATTTTGACACGGTTGAGGTCCTCGACCTCTTTGCCGGATCAGGCAACCTTGGAATCGAGGCCATAAGCCGAGGGGCTTCAAAGGTCACCTTTGTCGACAATTCCAGGCTGTCCTTAAAAACCATTGAAAAGAATCTAAAAAGGATAGATGCCTTACCAAGCGCTGTTATCATAAGATCCGATGCCCTTTCTTTTATAAGAAAATGCCCCGACACATTCGACCTGATCTTTATGGATCCGCCGTACAACAAAGGTCTTGCCTCTGAACTTGCTCCTCATGTATATTGTTTACTTGCGCCGGGGGGTGTATTGGCTATAGAACATTCACCCAGGGAAACTATAGATTTGACCGTGTGGAAATCTCGGATATATGGCGACACTATGATTAGTTACATTGCAAAGGAATAGGAATAGATGAAAAAGAAAACAGCTGTTTGCCCCGGATCTTTTGACCCGATAACCAACGGCCATCTTGACATTGTACGCAGGGGGCTCGGCGTATTTGACAAGGTGATCATTGCAGTCGGGCATAACCCTTTAAAAAAAGATCTTTTCACCACTGAAGAAAAGATATGCATGATAGAAAAATCAGTAGAGTCAAACCCGAGAATCGAGGTAGACATGTTCGAAGGACTGCTGGTAGACTATATACAGAAAATTGGAGCATGTGCGATACTTAGGGGCTTGCGAGTAATCTCCGACTTTGAGCTCGAACTTCAGCTCGCCTTGATGAACAGAAGGCTGTGTGAAAGTGTGGAGACCTTCTTTCTTATGACCGATTACAATCATCTGTTCGTAAGTTCCACTATAGTAAAGGCAACAGCTGCTGCAGGCGGGTCTGTAGAGGGTCTTGTTCCTGAACCTGCCCTTGAAAAGCTGCAGGAAAAGTTCCCGATCCTGCAAAAGAACAAAACCGATAAGGAGTAAACACCATGAAGATATCGAGACTCGTATCTAAAATACCTGCATCACCCACGCTCTCCATAGATGCAAAGGTCAAGGATCTCAGGGCCAAAGGCAATGACATCATAGGCTTCGGGGCCGGAGAACCTGACTTTGATACGCCTGAAGATATAAAGCTCGCTGCTATCGAAGCCATAAAAAATGGCAAAACAAAGTATACCCCTGTGGGAGGAACACTCAAACTCAAAGAGGCGTTATGCTCGCTCATGCATGAAGAATATGGCATGGATACTACGCCTGAGAATATCATTGTATCATGCGGGGCCAAACACAGCCTTTTTAACCTATTTCTTACACTCTTCGAACCGGGAGACGAGGTCATCTGCCCTGCTCCATATTGGGTATCATACCCCCCCATGATAGAGATGTCTGGGGCTAAGCCTGTCATCTTAGACACAAGAAGTACCGGAATGAAGCTTCATGCCGACATGGTTAAAGATGCGATTACCCCACGCACCAAGGGTATCGTCATCAATTCCCCCTCAAATCCGACAGGTATGATTTTTAGTAGAAAGGAGATGGAAGAGATAGCAAGTCTATGCGTCGAGAACGACATCATAATCATCTCGGATGACATCTACAACAAAATCATCTTCAACGGATCGGAATTCTTCAGCATAGCAACAATCTCCCCTGAGGTAGCCAAGAGGACCTTTGTCATTAACGGGACATCAAAGACATATGCAATGACCGGCTGGCGGATCGGTTACTGTATCGGAGACAAGGATGTTATAAAGGGGATGACAAGGCTTCAAAGTCAGAGCACCTCAAATCCGACAAGTTTTGCGCAGGACGGTGCTATTGTTTCCCTGAAGATCGACCAGGGTGTTGTTGAACAGAGAAGAGAAATCTTTGAGAAAAGACGGGATCTTATAGTATCCAAGATAAGAGAGATCCCAGGGCTGGATATCATCTCCCCGAACGGGTCGTTCTATACGTTCCCATCCATAACAGGACACCTTGAACGTTTCAAGACAGCCGGCAATCTTGCCGATTTTCTGCTTGAAAAGGCACTGGTCGGCGTGGTTCCCGGTGAAGGATTCGGAGCTGCCGACCATATAAGGCTGTCCTTTGCCACATCAGAGGAGAATATAATAAATGGCATGAACAGGATAAAGGAGGCCTTGTCTACCTTATAAGCACAATTCTGATATCCATGACATTTGTTAGCGTAGGACCTGTCTTTATAAGGTCTCCGCTGGCCTCAAGGAAATGATAGGCGTCGTTATTGTCGAGAAATTCGTTTAAATCATAACCTTCTTTTGTCCCCCTGGCCAGGGTATATGGATCTACCATGCCGCCCGCTGCATCTGTCGGGCCGTCATTACCGTCTGTTCCCCCGCTCAGGATAACGATGTATGCATCCATAGCCGATATCTCTTTTGCACAGACCAGGGCAAACTCCTGATTGCGGCCTCCCAGTCCTTTTCCCTTCAATACGACCGTTGTCTCCCCGCCGCTTATTATGCAGGCCGGTGCCTTCAGGGGATTTCCCGACCTGAGGACCTCTTTTGCCATGGCTGCATGCGCACAAGCCATATCGGTTGTATTACCGGTTATCATGGATGAAAGTATCATGGAAGAATAGCCGAGTTCAGCGGCCTTGTCCCTTGCAGCATTACATGCAATAATATTACTTGCGATGATATAATTGCTGACATTTGAGAATATATCATCCCCGGACTTGGGCGTCTCATCCCTCAGGCCTGTTCTTCCCTTTTCAAGATGACCGATAACGGATACCGGAATCAATTGCCTTATTCCGTACCTATCAATTATATCAAGGGCATCTGAGAATGTTGACATGTCGGGAACAAAAGGTCCGGATGCTATGACATCCATATCGTCACCAACGACATCGGAAAGCATGAGATTTATCACTGTGGCAGGAGATGCAGCGCGCGCAAGAAGACCTCCTTTTGTCTTTGAGAGGTGCTTTCTGATCGTGTTTATCTCGTGTATCGAGGCACCGCATCCAAGAAGCACTTGTGTGGTGGCCTGCTTTTCTCCGAGGCTTACTCCTTCAACGGGTTGCGGAAGCAGAGCCGACCCCCCACCCGAAATAACCGAAATAACAAGGTCATCCCGGCTGCAGGTTTCGAGAATAGCCAGTACGGCCTTTGCCCCGGCAATACCCGCATCATCCGGTATGGGATGAGAGGCTTCTACAACCCTTATCCTGTCTAAATTCTTTTCGTGGCCGTATTTCACGACAATCAGTCCATCATCGATCCTGTTTCCTAATACCTTTTCTATGGCCGAGCCCATGGCAGCACTTGCCTTCCCGGCACCGACAACGACAATTCGCCTGAATCTTTTAGGATCTATAACGACTTCCCCTATAACGATTTGTCCGTTCTTGAGTTTCATGCATGAAATGATTGCCTGACAGGGATCAACAGAAGACAGTGATGCATTAAATATCGCCAGTGCATCATTCCTCATCTCATTTAGATCATGTTTCATAAAACCACCTTTTAAAAAACCGGATACATAAAAATATTTGCACGTATAATCAGTCCGATATTAATTTAGCATAACCATAATATTACTATAACTCAACTAAAGAAAAAATATCCAAAACCGATAAGAACTAATAGCATCAAACTTTCAGGGGGTATAGATAATGGGCGCGAACATGAGTGGATATCAAGCATACAAAAAGACCCAGGTCCAGACCGCCGACCAGGGCAGTCTCATACTCATGTGCTATGATGGTGCAATAGGTTTTCTGAAGCAGGCAAGGCAGGCCCATCGTGACAATGACTTCAAGTCTTTTTCTTCATTTCTCATAAGGGCCCAAAATATCCTGTGGGAATTAAACAACAGCCTGAACCTTGAGGCCGGAGAACTCGCATACAACCTCGAATCATTATACAACTACATGATAAGACGTATTATTGATGCCGAGTATAAAGACTCTACCGAGCCGGTTGATGAGGTGGTCGGGTTTCTCGAAGAACTCAAGGAATCATGGGTAAAGATAATAAAAAAGACATAACGGATCTTATCAGCAGGTGGCATTCCATCGCAGAGAAAGAGATCAAGGCCCTTTCCGAGGGGAATTTCGATAACCTCGAAAAGCTTTTACAGGAATCCACCCTTATACAGTCCAGGCTCGACAACATCCTTTCAAAAGCCGATCTGACCCGGCCAGGCATTGATTTAGCCGGATCGATGAAGAAAATCCTGGATATGCAATCGGGGGTCCTTGAGGAACTGCAGAAGGGGACAATCGAGTTATCTCACAGAATCGGCAAACTGAGAAAAAACAAGGCATCACTGCGAGGTTATAGACAGACAAAACACCACCTTCCCCGTTTTATGAGCGAAAAGACTTAAGGACGATCATTATAGACCAGCACCAGATAACGGTTTATTCTAATATAACATCATTTGCATCAAAAACAGGGCCATCCCTGCATACCCTCTTATTTCCATTACAGGTATTGACAATGCAACCTGAGCATACACCAAAACCGCATGCCATACGTTCTTCAAGGGATATTTCGCACCGTGCATTTACACCTGTTGCTATAGCCTTGGTTGCCTTGAGCATACCGATAGGCCCGCATGCGTAAATAATGAACGGCCTTTTAAAAAAATCGATCTGAGATTGAACCAGGTCTGTAACAAGGCCTTTATATCCGTACGATCCGTCTTGAGTACTTACCATGACATTATCCCCATCCAAACACCCCAGTTTATCCAGTATCCCAAGCTCTGTCTTTGACCTGACGCCTACAAATATCATTCCTCTTCTGATATGTTCTGAAAGTGCCAGCATAGGGGGCAGACCTGTTCCTCCGGCAATATATATGATGTCCTGTCCATGATCAGGCACGCCGAATCCATTACCCAGCGGTCCCAGCACGGAGATTTTTCGACCCGGCTTCATCTGTGAAAGAAGTATAGTCCCCTTGCCCTTTGGTTTGTAAAGCAATTCCAGCATAGAATCATTATGCCTGAATATGGCCAGAGGTCTTCTCAGAAAAGGATCGTCCGAGGCCCCTACCCTTACCATCACAAATTGTCCTGGAATGGATGCCGGTATCATGCAATCCAGCCGCATATGATACATATCCTCTGCCAGGGCTTCATTATTAACGATTATGCACTCAACATCTTTCACGCTATCTTCTCCAAAATCTCTCTTAGAAACAGTTCCGGTTTCTTCATCCATCTTCATACCTGTTAATAATCCAGGGGTTATGTTCTTGCCTTATCGTCATAAGATTCAAATGATCCATGTCGCAATAACGATAACAGCTATTCCTATTGCAAACATCCCTATATGTTTTAAGCGCGGCACACCTTTGAAGATCAGGCCGGCGAGCCCGATAATGATGGTAACAGAGGGCATATATGACAGGCAGATAGCAGCAGGGCCGCGCAGGTAATCCTTAGCAAGAAATACGGCGCAGCACAATACAGAGACAGACAAACAAATACAGATCAGTGAACATATAAAGGCCCTCGAAAGTGATCTGGCAAGGGCGCGTGATATGGTTGATTCCATATTACTGATGTTTTCCGGGATCAACTCCTGGTTAAGACTGCGCAGACGCATTTCAATGGCCCTTCCGACAATGGAAAACGGGATGCTCATCACAAGGGCCAGTCCGGCCGAGGCGGTCTCGTTCATGAATAAATGTGCATATACAGCTACGGGTGATGCAATCGCGGCACAGAATGAATCATCGTTGGGCAGATATGCACCTACAGGTGGTGAATTCAGCCATAGAAGTTCCAACGATGCGCCTATCAAAAAACCTAGATAGAATTCTCCCATAATCGAACAGAGTATAGGGGCCATTATAATCGGCCTACTGAGCATGAGCTGGAACATAAAGACCCTGTCCAGCCAGAGAAGGGCACCTACGATGATAATCAATCCCAGCGGTATGATCATAATCGCACCATATCGATTATGGACTTCATGTCGATATCACGCTCCCTCGGCACTGATTGCATATGTATCTCGACATCATAATCCATAATGAGCCTTATCAGTTTGATCTCCTCCTCATTGATCCATACGGAACATGATACCTGCTTAGAGAAACTGGATGCCTTATTGTTGCCTATATTGAGCCTTGCATATGTAAAGCCGGTTGAAAACAACCTGTATGCGTCTTTTATGGAGTAGACAAGCACAAGTGTCCGCAAGTCCTTGAATCCCGTGTCTTGCCTGATCTTGCATGCCTCCTCGACAGCAACTATGCTGAGTTTTATCCTGTCAGGTATCGCCATGGACATAATGACCCTCTGAAAGTCGTCGGATGCAAGTTCATCGTTAGCCACCATAACAGCCTGTGCATTGAGAAAGGGAATCCACGACTCCAAGATTTGCCCATGAATCAACCTATCATCAACCCTAACCAGTTCTACATTCATTTTTTATTTAGATTTGTGGCCAGTATCTCTGATGCAATATAGATATTATTTGCCCCGCTATCCTTTAACAGCTGCGCCAAATCACGTATATCCTTACCCTCTCTCTTTGTAAGGGCGGAGATGACCATTGGAAGGTTGACCCCGGTAATGACCTCAACCTTGCCGTTTTCCAGAAAAGAAAGGCTTATATTCGATGGTGTACCCCCAAACATGTCTGTAAGGATAATAACGCCATCTCCTATATTTACCTCTTTGATACTGCTCTTGACCATTTTTCTCAATTTATCCACATCACTGCCCTGACAAAAAGAACACGCCTTGAATCCGTCAATATGTCCAACGATCATCTCGGCAGTATCCGCCAAAGCCTGGCCAAGATTTCCGTGTGCAACCACTATGATGCCAACCATCTACAACCTCCTCATGCAATATCTCTGTGTATCAATCTACTTTGGTATCCGGATTCCCGGATTAAACCATTCACTTCCTCCGCCACAGCCACAGACCTGTGTTTGCCTCCAGTGCATCCGATTGCTATCGTCAGATATGAACGGCCTTCCTTTTTGCATAAAGGCAGTATCAGCCGAATAAGATCCTTAAACTTTTCGATAAATTCCGCAAAGCTTCCATAAGATCGCAGATATTCCTTTACCTCAGCATCCGAACCCGTCTTGTTCTTGAGCTGCTCAACAAAATATGGATTCGGCAAAAATCTTACATCCATGACGATATCCGAATCTATAGGGATCCCCTTTTTAAAGCCGAAGGAACGGACTTCTATGTACATCTCTCTGGAACTATATTCACTGGAGAGGATATCCTTTATCTTGTGTGCCAGTTCATGAACATTGAGCTTGCTTGTATCTATTACAAAATCGGAGAGTTCACGTATCGGTGACATTATCTCCATCTCGGCCTTTATAGCATCAAGGAGGTTCGGATACGTTTCATTAAGGGGATGTCGTCTTCTTGTCTCCTTATAACGGTTCAGCAGGTCCTCTGTGCTGGATTCCAAAAATATGATACGTACATCCTTTACCATGTTTCTTAATGTAGACACCATCCAGGGTGCCGTCTTAACGAATCTTTCGGCACCTGTCCTGATATCCATACCTATACATACCTTATGCAGGTCAAAGGTAGCCGAGTCATATAGCTCAATAAATTTCATAAGGAGGTCTATGGGCATGTTATCCATGCAAAAAAAGCCTTCATCCTCTATGGCCTTCAGGGTGGTCGACTTTCCCGAGCCGGACAGTCCGGTTATAATAATGATAAAAGGTTTTGTATTACCAAGCGTCTGATACAAATCAAAACTCCCTTTCAATATACTCAATCATAAACATAGTTCAGATGCTATTTGATTGTTGATATAACTCATTTTCATCTCTGTCAATGATTTAGACATTCCATTTTCATGGCTAAAGAAAACATGCATTCGTTCCGAAATCTTCTTTAAAGGAAGATCATAGCATATGCATCATAACAACTATGATGATAATAATAAATCCTCTTCCCGTTCCCTGAATGATATTTCCGGGATGGATGCTGAACAGATAGGCTTGATCGAGGATTTACTGAGGTCAATCCGGGAGAGGATAGACGATACCTATAGGCACCTCTGCAAGGTTTTTCCGGAGATCAATAAAGAGATCTATAAAACATATAAAAAGGCGTTCGACACCCTCGATTCCCTGACATCGAAAGGCCCTGGCGGAAAAATAGATTCAACTATATCTTACATGGAAGACAGACTCTGTTTTGTATCAAACCATATAAAAAATTATAAAACAAACGACCTGCTAATCGCAAAGATAATGGACAGCATCAAGAGTCTTACCAATAGCAATGAGGACAACGAAGATATCGGGGCAATTCTCTTTGAAATCTCGCCCCACCTGAATCAGATCCTAGAACATACAAACAACGTTATAGTCCTTGAGTCTGAAATAATGGACGACATAGAGTCAAATGCCATACAAGATATGAAATCTCTGGAATACACCTTAAACAGCAGCATATGTATATTAAGCGACCTTATAACAAGATCGAATTCCACCAAAGAACCTATCTTGAAGATTATGTCAGGCCTGCAGACCCATGATATTGTTAATCAGGACATGGATACCATCTTTACCGGCCTGTCGGTGATAAAAAAATCCATAACACAGCAAAGCGACCCTGATGATGTCATAGAGGCCCTGTTTTTTCAAGAACGTGCGTGTTTTCTGTCCAGCATTCTCATAGAGGATCTAGTGGATTTGATAAGAGGGCAGAATTGCATCATGGAAAACGAGATCGTCCGGATTCAAAAGATCGTATCATTCTTGAAAGAAGATAAGGATACAATATCTCAATTCCTGTTGGTTAATAAACAAAGGGAGTCAACCCTTGATATAGTGATCAAAGAAACCTCACAGATACTAGGAGACATCCTGGCCAAACTTGAAAATCTCGCCCATAAAAAATCCAATATGAACAAATCATTCGAAACCTTGAAGGACAACATAAACCGCATTGAGGAAAATGCGCTTAATAATAGAGCAATGAGTGAGGATATCCGCGCTGTCCTTATTAAAACCTTGTCGGAGATAAAAAAACACATAAGTCCGCTGCCGGACAATAAAAACGACATGATCGACGCACTGATTAGCGGCCTGTTCAATGATATCGAAAAGACAATACAGTCCTTGAAAGAAATCAAGGCTGTACTTATAGAATCCATAGAAGGCATAGACACATATTCAAAAAACAGCATAGACTCAATATACACATTCCAGAACAAACTACAGTCTGTTTTATCTACACTAAACACAGGTGATGAGATCTCTTCATGTTTCAGACAGATGACTGCCACAGCTGGGGATACCCGCAGTAAGATCCAGGGTGATACGGAAATATCCGAAGACAGCATCAGGCACAAGACCCTTCAGGATATACTCTATTCACTTTCAAATCCTCACAGCAGTTTTATAACAGGCAAACTGGATAATATAGAGGAAGGACTTACCCTTTTCTGATAAATTTTCAATATAATCAACGAAACAGATTCTATCCGTCGCTGGAACATATCGACTGAACAGATTTTTACAATTTAAATATTATTTAAGATCTTCCAATGAATTTCCGATCTCTAGAGTTATGCAGAATACTACCTTAAAGAATGGCACCAGAAAAAAAGGGGGGAACAAGATGGAAGTAGTTACCAAAAAGAATGATGAAACCCTGGTGATAAAGGTGTCGGGGCCTGTAGATACAGAAGCCGCTGAACAGTTGAGGTCGGAGCTCGGAAAGGTGCTAAAACTAAAACCCAATAAGGTGGTCATGGATCTGAGCCTTGTCCCTACAATGGGTTCCTCCGGGATTGGCAAGATCTTGATATTCTTCAAAGGCCTTGACAGCAATAAAGCCAGTTTTGAGATAAAAGGCATACACGAAAACCTCTACAATATATTCAAGGCTGTAAAACTAGACAAACTATTCCCAATCTCTATGAGGTAAGACATGGAAATATCTAAGAATCGTACTGGCACAATTATCTTAAAGGGACAGATGGTCGTTTCAGAGATTGAATCCATACATTCACACCTTGAGCCGGTACTAGATGAATCACTCTCAAATATCGTCATGGATTTGAGCAGTGTCACAGAGATAGACACTGCAGGCCTCCAGCTCTTGTTCTCTATAATGAAGACCGCTGAACACGACGGATCATTCCGTATAAAGTCGATAAGTCCTGCTGTAAAGGAGGCCATTGATATATCTGGTTTCGGCATGCTCTTGAAGGAGGTCTCCGGATGAAAAAGAAGATCCTGGTTGTTGATGATTCAGCCACTCTTCGCGCCTCTGTGAACTATACGCTGAAAGAAGCGGGTTATGATACCATAAATGCGGTAAATGGAGCGGATGGTCTCGACAAGCTCAATCAGGCCATGAAAAACAACGAGCAGATAGGCATGATTATCAGTGACATACACATGCCCGTCATGGACGGCATTACCTTTATAAAGGAGGTGAAAAAATCTCCATACAAATTCACCCCTATTCTGGTCCTAACTACAGAAGCTCAGGAAGATATGAAGATGAGGGGAAAAAATGCAGGGGCTACAGGATGGCTTGTCAAACCCTTTAAACCGGAGCAGCTACTATATGTAACAAAGAAGTTTATGAGGTAGATCATGGCAATAGATGAACTGGTCCAAATATTTCTTGAGGAGAGCGACGATGAAATACGCGAGCTTGAGGCAGGCCTGATCAGGCTTGAAGAAGACAGCGATGACATCAATGTCATTAACAGGGTATTCCGAGCGGCTCACACCATTAAAGGATCCGCAGGACTGGTCGGTTTTGATAATGTAAGCGTTTTTACCCATACGATAGAGAATATTCTGGATCGCATACGGAACAATGAACTCAAGATAACAAAAAAACTTATAACCAATCTTCTGACCGCTGTTGATGTACTTAAGAGGCTTATCACCGCCTGTGCGGATGGAGAGGAAATAGATCAAATAGAGATAGACAATACAACATCTATCCTCAAGCGATTTACAGGTTCTACCAAAGCAGAAGAGGCACAGGAGGATTCCGCAAAAAAAAAGGCATCCGATCAAGAGGAAAAGATTCTCAATATAACCATGAAGTTCCGTCCCGACATATTCTCAACAGGCCAGGACCCTCTAATGCTGCTGCACGAGATTGCCGAGCACGGCGAGACGCTTGAAATACAGGCCTTCACAGATGATATTCCTGATTTTTATACACTTTTACCAACAACCTGTTATACATCATGGAAGGTTGTCCTCAAGACTACTCATCCACTGTCAGACATACAAAATGTGTTCCTGTTTGTAGCCGACGAAAATGATATAAACATAGAAGACATATCGTCACTCTACAAAGAAGGGATAGATCTCTCTCTTGCGGATAAGCCTATAGGAGAGATCCTCGTTGAAAAGGGCATTGTCAAGAAAGAAGACATAGAAGAAACGCTCAAGGAACACAAGACAACAGGCCAGGCACTTGTAGAAAAGGGAAAGGTGAAAAAGGATATTGTTGAAAAGATGGCCATGGCTCAGTCTCAGAGCAGAAAAATTGCAAAATCATCCACAATAAGGGTCGATACCGACAAACTCGATAAACTTGTCAACCTTGTAGGCGAGATGGTCATCAGTGTAGCCAGGATGTCCCAGCTAGCAAGTGAGATCGATAACAATTCTATGTCCCGTATACTCCAAAGCGCATCAGCTCAGCTTGAAAGGATTTCAAGGGACCTCCAGGAACAGGTAATGAGAGTAAGAATGGTCCCTGTCGAGGGGACATTCAACCGTTTCCGCCGAGTAGTCCGAGACATGTCATTTGAACTCGGAAAAAAAATAGAGATCAAGATGAGCGGCACAGAGACCGAACTCGACAAGAATGTCATTGAACAGATCGGCGACCCGTTGAAACATATGATCAGAAATTCCATCGACCATGGGATCGAATCGCCGGAAGAAAGGAAAGAGCTGGGAAAATCAGAGACAGGTACCATATGGCTCAAGGCGTTTCAACGCGAAGGCTATATATTTATAGAAATCTCTGACGATGGAAAAGGTATAGATTCAGGCAAGGTCCTGGATAAGGCCATAGAAAAGGGCATAGCAAGCCCTGATCGCACATATACGGAAAAGGAAATCTTCGAGATGCTGTTTCTGCCCGGCCTGTCCACTGCAGAAAAGGTCAGCGAACTTTCGGGCAGGGGTGTCGGAATGGATGTGGTAAAGAAAAACATCGAGGATTTACGTGGTTCTGTCGATGTATCTTCCGAAGAAGGCAGAGGTTCTACGTTCAGTGTTAAGCTGCCGCTGACACTCGCAATCATCGATGGCATGATGGTACGTGTAGGCTCGGAGGTCCTCACAATACCCCTTTCCGTGATAGACAAATCCGTAAGGCCGTCTACTGCAGAGGTAAAAACCGTCGAGGGCAGAGGCGAGCTTGTAGACATTAGGGGTGATTACATCCCCCTAGTGCGTATTTACGACCTTTTCAGTATACCTTCTGAAAAAACCGACCCTACCGATGCCCTGGTTGTGGTGCTTCAAAGCACAGGAAGAAGGTTCGGCATCCTGGTGGATGACGTGCTGGGGCAGACACAGGCTGTAATCAAAAGCATAGACAAGAATTTCAGGAAGATAGACGGGACTTCTGGCGCAACTATCCTCGGCAACGGAAAGGTGTCATTAATATTGGATGTTCACAGCATAGAACGCATGGCCTTTAGTGAATCATAGATGTCGGGTTATGCATTTATTACAGATATAATAATACATTACAAAGGAGCCTCTCGATGAAGCTTAGATGGAAATTGCGTGAGAAGTTAATCTTTATGACTGTTGCAGCCGGTCTTATACCTCTTTTTTGTGCCACATTGTATGTGGGCCATATCGCCAAGGTACTGCTTGAAGACCAGGCCATGGATTATATTGAGGCAAAGGTTAACAATTTCGCACGCACAGTGGAGATACGAAACAACGCCATCAAAGGAAACCTCGACATCATAAGGGATCAGCTCACAAAGTTACTCAAAGACGACCTCATAAAAGAGGCCTCACGGGAAAGGTATTTCGAAAACGGACATCTTATCATCTTCAAGTCAAACGGAGAGTGTATATACCATCCGGAAAACGATTATAAAAACAATACAAAGCTCTACAACTCATTTGACTCTATCCGTGAAGGGGTAGCAAAAAAACAGGGCTTCTACAGATATGACTTTGACGGTGATACAAAATGGGGGTATCTTGTCTATAATAAAGACTTCGACTGGATTATCTGGGGTGCGGCGGCCGAGGACGAGGTACTGGCCGGGGTATTCAACCTCAAAAAGACCATGTACGGTTTTTTGGTTATCATCTCCATAGCGGTTGCATTTCTGGGTTATTTCATGGCCCAAACCATAGCAAAGGCGGCCGGCAAGATATCGGCTCAGATGATGAACATAGCAGAGGGTGAGGCAGACCTGTCCGTACGCCTGCCCGTACTGTCAAATGATGAAATAGGTGACATAGCAAACTGGTTCAACAAGTTCCTGGAGCGGCTGGAAGAGGTAATAACACAGGTAAAGCTTACCGCCGTGCAAGTCGACACCGCCACACAGGAGGTTGCATCAGGATCGCAGGGTCTTTCACAGGCCACACAACAACAGGCGTCTTCTATCGAAGAGGTTGCGGCAACCATTGAGGAGATGACCTCGTCCATCAAACAGAACGCGTCAAATGCCACTGACGGCAGGCAGAAGGCCATGGACATGGTACAGATGGCCAACAGCAGCGGAGAGGCATCTCATGAACTAGTTCGTGGAATGGGCGAGATATCCGATGCATCCAAGAAGATCGGGGATATTATAGTAACAGTAAACGAGGTGGCGTTCCAGACCAACCTGCTTGCGTTAAATGCAGCTGTAGAAGCGGCGCGTGCGGGTGAACACGGAAAAGGGTTTGCAGTAGTAGCCGAGGAGGTTCGCGCACTTGCACAGCGTTCGGCCGATGCGGCCAGGCAGATTAAGAGCCTGATCGAAGACACGGTAAACAAGGTCAAGGCCGGAGACGAGATGGTCAAGAATTCAGGTGAAGCCCTTACAAAGATCATCACGCACATAGAAGACCTGTCGCAGACCATGGACGAGATCGCAGCCTCCTCTTCCGAGCAGGCTAGCGGCGTGGACGAGGTAAACAGGGCAATAGCCCAGATAGACTCCACTACCCAGCAGAATGCATCCACTGTAGAGGAACTCGCCGGCACGTCCGACAACCTCAGCACAGAGGCAAAGGATCTTGCCGAAATCGTATCGAGATTCAAGGTCTCGGGCATAGGCATGGATAGCCTCAAGGGCACGCCTAAAAAGATCGAAAGGGCAAAAGAAAGAAGAGGAACCCTTAAGGCAAAGGCACAGCAGCTACCGAGACATCAACCCGCACCATCCGCTATAACCAGCATGGACATGGACGACTTTGAGGAATTTTAATTGAATATGCTTTTATCGGACATACAATAGACAAAGGAGCCTCCTGATGAAGCTTATATGGAAATTGCGTGAGAAGTTAATCTTTATGACTGTTGCAGCCGGTCTTATACCTCTTTTTTGTGCCACATTGTATGTGGGCCATATCGCCAAGGTACTGCTTGAAGACCAGGCCATGGATTATATTGAGGCAAAGGTTAACAATTTCGCACGCACAGTGGAGATACGAAACAACGCCATCAAAGGAAACCTCGACATCATAAGGGATCAGCTCACAAAGTTACTCAAAGACGACCTCATAAAAGAGGCCTCACGGGAAAGGTATTTCGAAAACGGACATCTTATCATCTTCAAGTCAAACGGAGAGTGTATATACCATCCGGAAAACGATTATAAAAACAATACAAAGCTCTACAACTCATTTGACTCTATCCGTGAAGGGGTAGCAAAAAAACAGGGCTTCTACAGATATGACTTTGACGGTGATACAAAATGGGGGTATCTTGTCTATAATAAAGACTTCGACTGGATTATCTGGGGTGCGGCGGCCGAGGACGAGGTACTGGCCGGGGTATTCAACCTCAAAAAGACCATGTACGGTTTTTTGGTTATCATCTCCATAGCGGTTGCATTTCTGGGTTATTTCATGGCCCAAACCATAGCAAAGGCGGCCGGCAAGATATCGGCTCAGATGATGAACATAGCAGAGGGTGAGGCAGACCTGTCCGTACGCCTGCCCGTACTGTCAAATGATGAAATAGGTGACATAGCAAACTGGTTCAACAAGTTCCTGGAGCGGCTGGAAGAGGTAATAACACAGGTAAAGCTTACCGCCGTGCAAGTCGACACCGCCACACAGGAGGTTGCATCAGGATCGCAGGGTCTTTCACAGGCCACACAACAACAGGCGTCTTCTATCGAAGAGGTTGCGGCAACCATTGAGGAGATGACCTCGTCCATCAAACAGAACGCGTCAAATGCCACTGACGGCAGGCAGAAGGCCATGGACATGGTACAGATGGCCAACAGCAGCGGAGAGGCATCTCATGAACTAGTTCGTGGAATGGGCGAGATATCCGATGCATCCAAGAAGATCGGGGATATTATAGTAACAGTAAACGAGGTGGCGTTCCAGACCAACCTGCTTGCGTTAAATGCAGCTGTAGAAGCGGCGCGTGCGGGTGAACACGGAAAAGGGTTTGCAGTAGTAGCCGAGGAGGTTCGCGCACTTGCACAGCGTTCGGCCGATGCGGCCAGGCAGATTAAGAGCCTGATCGAAGACACGGTAAACAAGGTCAAGGCCGGAGACGAGATGGTCAAGAATTCAGGTGAAGCCCTTACAAAGATCATCACGCACATAGAAGACCTGTCGCAGACCATGGACGAGATCGCAGCCTCCTCTTCCGAGCAGGCTAGCGGCGTGGACGAGGTAAACAGGGCAATAGCCCAGATAGACTCCACTACCCAGCAGAATGCATCCACTGTAGAGGAACTCGCCGGCACGTCCGACAACCTCAGCACAGAGGCAAAGGATCTTGCCGAAATCGTATCGAGATTCAAGGTCTCGGGCATAGGCATGGATAGCCTCAAGGGCACGCCTAAAAAGATCGAAAGGGCAAAAGACAGAAGAACAGTACCGTCTAAAGGAAAGGCACAGCAGATACCGAGACATCAAGCCTCCCCATCCTCTTTAACGAGCATGGATGAGGACGACTTCGAGGAATTTTAATGGAGGAAAAGACCTATGTCTACTAAAAATTGTGATATCAAAGGCTTATCCTCGCAATATGTGACGTTTCTACTTGGTTCAGAGACATATGGGATCTCCATACTGAAACTCAACGAGATCATTGCCTATCAGAATTGCACCTCGATCCCAAATGTACCAGGCTTCATCAAAGGTGTCTTGAATCTTAGGGGCATTGTCGTCCCTGTTATAGATCTGCGTGAACGCTTCAACATGGAGGCAAAGGACTATGACCAGTTCACGGTAATAATGATTCTTGATGTATCGGGCAGAATAATGGGTCTGATTGTAGATGGTGTAAGTGACGTAATCATATTGAACAGAGAAGACATTAAACCAAGACCGAGTTTTTCTACAGGCATAAGCACAGACTTCATACAAGGAATGGGTATAAAAGACGATAAATTCGTAATCTTGTTGGACGTGGATAAATTGCTTTCAGACGAAGAGTTGAACATTCTGGACGGAGTATAGATGTGCTGGCAAACTCCTTTGATCTTTCAGATCAGGAATTCAAGCTATTTCAGAAGATAATATACCGTGAGACGGGCATCAACATGTCCGACAAGAAAAAAAGACTTGTCATAGCCAGACTCTCAAAACGTCTGCGAGCGCTTAAACTTGACAATTTTACCCAATATCACGAATATCTCAATGAAAGCCCCTATGCCCAGAACGAGATAGTCAATCTCATAAACCGGGTTACCACGAACAAGACAGATTTTTTTCGCGAAAAACATCACTTTGATTTCCTCTCTAATAATATTTTTCCAAAGATTATCATTGAATCAAAAAATACAGGAATAAAACGGTTAAGGGTATGGTCAGCCGGTTGTTCAACGGGAGAAGAGCCCTACAGCCTTGCTATGACGATCTCTGAATCCTTCAAAAACGAGCGGGGATGGGACATCAAGATCCTAGCTACCGATCTTGACACAGAGGTCCTTCAGAAGGCAAACCAGGGGATCTATCCTACTCAGAGCATCTCTCCTATTACCAGGGAATATGTATCCAGGTATTTTAACAGAAAAGCCGATGGCTATGAAATATCTCAACAGATCAAATCGATGATCTCTTTCAGAAAATTAAACCTTATGTTGCCTGTATTTCCAATGAAAAAGCCATTCGATGTAATATTCTGCAGGAACGTGATCATCTATTTTGATCACGAGACAAAGATCAACCTTTTAAAAAAGTTTTACGCACACCTTAAAAATGATGGTTATATGTTTATAGGCCATTCCGAATCCCTAAGAAACATGAAGGAGCACTTCAAGTATATAAAAAACACTATCTACCAGAAGGTTGGTTAAAAGATGTATAAGCGATACAGTCATAAATTCAACCGGAATATGGTCATTATCTATCCCGGTGAATTTTATGTCAGCGACACCGACATTATCGCTACTGTTCTAGGATCGTGTATATCGGTGTGCATAAAGGACAAGAAGACAGGTATTGCCGGAATGAACCATTTCATGTTGCCGGGTGATGTCAGGTCAGAGGAAATATTCCTGTCGGAATCATCCAAGTACGGAATGTTCGCTATGGAACAGCTCATAAACGAGATAATAAAAAACAACGGTTCGAAAAAGAATTTTGAGGCTAAGGTCTTTGGCGGAGGTCATGTGCTTAATTTCAGAAAGACAGATGGTAATGTCCCGGAGTCAAATATAGAGTTTGTACAGTCATTTTTAAATATGGAGCAGATTAAAATAGTCAAACAGGATGTAGGCGGTTATACTGGAAGAAAGATCCTGTTCTTTTCAGACACATCCAAGGTGCTTCTCAAGAGGCTTCAGCCGACTGTCGATTCAAAGATAATCGAGGCTGAACGGCGTTACAAGACAGAATTGTTCAAGGAACAGGAAAAAATCAAATCTGTCGGGGGAGAATTAACCCTGTTCTAGGAAAGGAAAGCAGATATTATGATAAAGGTTCTTATAATAGATGATTCAGCCCTGGTAAGGAAACTGCTGTTCGAAATCCTTGACAAGGACCCTACGATACAGGTTGTAGGCACAGCACCCGACCCATACATAGCCATCAGAAAGATAAAGACGCTCAATCCGGATGTAATCACTCTCGACATAGAAATGCCGAAGATGGATGGTCTTACCTTTCTTGCCAAGCTTATGAAATCACACCCTATGCCTGTGCTCATGTTCTCATCCCTTACCCAAAAAGGCGCTGAGGCTACTGTAAAGGCACTGTCCCTGGGTGCCATAGATTTCGTAGGAAAACCTGCTGTCAAGCTTTCCGAAGGGATAGAAGACCTCAGCAATGAACTGATAACAAAGGTCAAGGCAGCCGCATCTGCAAAACTAAAAAAGGCGGTAGCCCCCTTACTAGAAGTCCCTCCCAAGGTGGGCATGGATGCCATAATACTGGCCGAAAAGGTCTCACCTGCGTCCGAAGGCGACAAGGTCCTTGTCATAGGTGCCTCAACGGGTGGTACGGTTGCCATAGAACAGATCCTTAACAAACTTCCCGAGAACGCCCCGCCCACTGTAATCGTACAGCATATGCCGCCTGTGTTCACCGATTCTTTTGCAAAAAGGGTCAACGGCCTTACGGCAATGACTGTGAAGGAGGCACAAAATAATGATCAATTAAGAACCGGCCTAGCCTTGATAGCACCAGGCGGAAAGCATATGATCATTAACAAGAGATCAAACGCCTATTATGTCTCTATAAAAGACGGACCTCCGATAAACAGGCACAAGCCGTCCGTGGACGTACTGTTCAGATCAGCCTCAAACACCTTGGGATCTAATGCAATCGGAATAATCCTGACCGGCATGGGAGATGACGGAGCCAGGGGATTGAAAGAGATGAGAGAATCCGGCGCATTCACAATAGCACAGGATGAAGATAGCTGTGTTATATTCGGCATGCCCAAGGTCGCCATCGAGATGGGTGGAGTCAAGAAGGTGCTCCCCTTGGGCTCCATCACAAAATACATTATAAACATGATCGAAAAATAAGAAAGTATCCATAGAGATACATATAGATTCAAAAAAATATCAAAATGACAAGAAAGATAAAAAGGGTGTTGTTAATAGTTGATGATCCGGCCATCCGGGATATCCTGGCAGATACTCTGGAGTCAAACGGGCGTGATGTATTCGTATCACCCAATAATGCCGATGGAATCAACAAGTACATAAAAATCAAACCCGATCTTGTAATAGTTAACATACAATCCTATGACGATCTCGAGATTGTCAGGGATTTTTTTAATACAGACCCGCTGGCCCATATAATGATCACGAGCCCGAACCATGAGCATAACCTTGTTGTAGAGTGTATGAGATGCGGGGCAATAGATTTCATAAACAAACCCGTTCAGGCCCTCGATATAATAAGCGCGATCAATCGTATAGAAAACCGGAGCAGACTCATCAGTATCTCGAGTGAATCTGATATCGATTGCGTAAAGTCCGAAGACAAGACACTGGTATTCGGAAATAATACGGAAAACCTTCCTACCATATTGAATCAGGCGGTATTTAACGCACAGATGGTGTGTCCCGAGATAGACGGTCTGAAGATGGCGCTCGGAGAGATAATCCTTAATTCTATAGAACATGGCAATCTTAACATATCTATGAGCGAGAAGTCCGATGCCATACAGAAAGGGATCTATTCCGATTTCCTGAAGGAAAGAATGACAAACCTGGATTATGCAGACAGGGTGATTACCCTTTCTGTTCATATGGACAGTGAAAAACTGGTTTACGATATTTCTGACCAAGGCAATGGTTTTGATTATAAGAACATATTCAATTCCGATCCATATTCGCATTTCGGCAGTGGGCTCGGCCTTAGAATAGCAAATAGTTTTTTTAACCAGATACAATACGTTGGAACCGGCAACCATGTAAGGCTTGTATACCTCTCTAACCGGAGAAAAAACACAGGGGACAACAATTAATGAAATCAGAGGAATTGTTCAAGATATTGACGAATGTCCTGCCTTCAGGCCTGCTTGTGCTCTCAGAAGACAATCGTGTGATCATCTGGAATACCAGCGCCGAGGATATAACATTCGTCAAAAAACAGGAGGTACTGGGAAAGACCATCGATGAACTTCCTCAAAGGGTGCTGATGCTCCTGAATCCTGAATCAGAAAACATCAGCTTTGATCTTGATGATTTTGACAGCCGCCATATCAAAAAGGACTACCACAAGATAGGACTCGACAATAACAGGAGTTATGTAGTTGTCATCTTTACAGATGTAACAGAAATGATCATGGCACGTCAGGATCTTGAACAGCACCTTATGGAGACATCGGAGTCCAAGGATCTTATGGAGGAACAGGCCGCAGATCTGGCCATGGCCCTGGCTGAAGTTGATGAAAAGAACGATATTATCCAGGGACAGAACAAAAAGATGATAGACGAGCTGAAGATGGCCGGCAATCTACAGAAGAGCCTTCTTCCAAATATATACGAAAGTCTCGGCGGGGTCAGCTTTTCATCAAGGTATATACCTTCAATACATATAGGAGGAGACCTTTATGACGTAGCTGAACTGGGCCATGGGCTCACCGGTTTCATTATAGCGGACGTTTCAGGTCACGGTGTTGCAGCGGCCCTGGTATCTTCCATGTTCAAGATGAGCTACCATGCACTTGCTGCGAATGTAGCGAGCCCTAAAATCCTCTTACACATGCTCAACCAGGAATTCAATCCCATACTGGCTGAGGATTACATCACATCTTTTTATGTGATATCCGACAGGAACAACAAGTCCATCACCTTTTCCAATGCAGGCCATCCTTATGCCCTCTTATACAAAAAAAGCACATCCAAAATCATGGAACTCGATACTGACGGTTTTTTCTTGGGCATGTTCGATGACGGAGTATATGATGAGGTGACAGTCACAGATATAGAAAACGGAGATGCGCTGCTGCTGTATACCGATTGCCTGATTGAGACTGAAAATAAAGCATCGGAACCCTTCGGCATGACCAGATTAAAGGATCTCTTTAAAAGGGTTATAACCCAATACAACGGACAGGATGTAATAGACAGGATAGAGGCCGAACTGAGGGTATTCAATGCAAATGACAGCTTTAATGATGACTTTACCGTACTTCTTCTGGAATTCTGGGGGGATGACGCTTCAGATACTCAGGAAGAGGATACGAATATCACTGATGGGGGCAATTTTATCGAGTTCTGATAACCGCCCTAGCCTCTCTTGATATAGGGATTGAAATAACCCCGCCTTATATGGATGTCATCAATCATCTTTCTTACACCAATACCCGCATGGAGCCTTTTTTGTAGAGTTTCAAGATACACGTCAGGATCGATATTCAAGTTCCTCCACTGAATCATATCCACGCCGGTTTCATCAATGAATCCATTCAGGGCCTCCACCTCTTTGGGAGAATCCGTAAGTCCTGGGAATACAAAAAGATTGATAGATACAAACCTCCCCCTTCTCTTCATCTCATATGCGCTTTTAACAACCGAGTCGAAATCATATCCCGGTCTGAAATATGCCCTGTACGTTTCCGGCAAGGCCGAATTCATGCTGATTCTCATGCTGTCCAGGCCGGCATCGGCAAGATCGGCCACTGTCAGAGGAAGACTTGCATTGGTGTTGAGATTAATAGTACCCGATGATGTATGTTTCCTTATTAACAGAATGGCATCACGCAAGACATCACCACAGAGCAGTGGTTCACCCTCGCACCCCTGGCCGAAACTCACTACAGCCTCATCGACACTGTCTATATGCCTGATCGCTATCTCAGCGATCTCTTCAGGGCTTGGGATAAAGGAAATGCGCTGCTGAGGTGATGGGGGGCCGCCGGCAGGCTGATAGGATATACATCCAAGGCATCTGGCATTACATGTGGGAGAACTGGGCAGGGGCCCCTCTTCCCTTGAAAGGAACATATTGATCGCCGCAGGGCAACCGTATGTCAAAGCGCAGTGTGACAGATGCGACACCAACCGATTATGCTTGAGGTCAGACTCCCACTGCCGGACACCCGTTCTCACCCTGTCCATATCAAACATGTCAGGGTCCTGACGTAATGATTCGTCAGTGCGAACCGCTGTGGTGACAAATCCGTCTTTGAAACCAAGCGCGGTATAGGAAAACAATGGAAGCAAACATGCATCTGCGCACCTTTCCCAAGGCGATAGATATGTCTGCGTATATGCTGCAGGCAAAAACGCGGCCACAGCAAATACCGGCCCTCTTCCATCGTAGGGATTTTTTTCCAGTATGACTATCTCACCAGTTTGTCTATCGAAACCGACAGGATACCTGTCAGGTATCACATATAACTGAGAGCCCTTCGGCAAATCGATGACGTCATCTTCTCCCATCGGCAGAAAATAGTCCCCGCTCCTTCCCACCATGGCAAGACCTTCGAAGTCCATAATGTTTCCGTTCTTATCTGCAAAAACCAGGTTTGGCATATTATCCATCATGTATAGAACTGATATTCCATATGGGCATGAATATCAAGAAAATCCATGAAACCCGGACCAACTATCCCTCTGTTCAGGATCCTCATGTTTGGAAACAGAAAGGTCCTTAGCCTATACCGGCTTCGACAATCCCATATTTCCTTCCCTTGTAAGCACCATCTGCAGATCAGACACGGCACGCACGGCAAAGAGGGCCTCGCATATGGAGAGGTAGTAGAGCCACTTTCTCTGGAATGTACGGTCAAATCCCAGTGTATCTATCCTGTCTGCTGCTTCAAGAAAACTATTTCGCCAGGCCTCAAGGGTCCTAGCATAGTGTATACCTATGTTGTCTATGTGCTCTATCATCAGGGAAGAATGGCTTGTCATAGCATCACACATGGCACTTAATGACGGCAAATGCCCCCCGGGAAAGATATACTTTTTTATCCAGTCGCTTTCCTTCCTGTGCTGATCATACCTCTGGTCAGGCAGGGTGATAACCTGAATAACGGCAAGGCCGTCAGGACAAAGCATCCTGTCACACATATTAAAGAATGCACCGAGATATTCGTGCCCAACGGCCTCAAGCATCTCTATAGAAACGATCTTGTCATACCTACCCTTTATCGTGCGGTAGTCCTCCAACAGGACAGTGATCCGGTTATCGAGTCCTTCTTCGAGAACCTTTTTCATTGCATATTCGTACTGTTGCTTCGATATGGTGATGCCGGTCACCCTGCAGCCTTTCTGTCTTACAGCCTCTATGGCAAAGCTTCCCCATCCGCATCCGATTTCAAGTACATGGTCGTCTTCTGATATCCTTGCCAATTCTATAATCCTGTGAATCTTGTTTTTCTGTGCCTGTTCCAGGGTATCCCGGTTTGAAAGGAATATGCCGCTTGAATACGTCATGGAGGTATCCAGAAATATAGAAAAGAACTCATTACTCAAATCATAGTGGCATGAAACATTCTTCCTGCTGCCTTGTATAGTGTTTGCCTTTATTATGTGCTGGGCATAGTTCAAGATCCTTGATAAAGAAGATATGATGAGATTTCCGTCCGAGATAGCACTGCGGTTTTCTACAAGTATTTTTAAAAGTCCTGCAAGATCGTCGCTGTCCCAAAATCCTTCGACATATGCCTCGCCGAAGCCGGTCTCCCCGCCGGTTATAACACTGGTGTAAAATCGGTTGTCATTGACCTTGAGCCTTGCCGACTTTCCCCTGCTTCTGTCTCCGAATACCTTAACGGCCCCGTCAGGCCCTATGAGTTCTATGCTCCCCATGACTATCTTCGAAAGTATATTGTTTACGCTACTGATACATTGTTTTTGTGATAATCCAAGTCGTATACTCAGGCCCATAAAGAAATTTGACAAGGTTGCACTCTTAAACATACTAAGACTCCTCCACAAATTAATATCAGTTACATATAAAACAAATAATCCCGAGCACTGCAAAATCAATAATGCAAGCACTTAAAACCTTTTGTGTGAATTTTTATCAAAAAAATTATTATATGTGAATTGGACAGAGATTTATAAAACAATCATCACAATAAATTATCAAGTCTTTAATTTGGTTGCTGTTATCGATAGTGATATGATATTTTCTTATATACAAATATATAAATCATGGTAGTGGTATTATTATAGCCCGAATCACAAGAATCGAATTCGGGGCATTGATATCATTAATCCGGGAGGCTTGTTATGAGAGAAAATATACCTACCCGAGCAGATGCACTGGAACTCCTGCACGAGTATAACAGCTCGGACAACCTGCGCAGCCATGCCTATTCGGTTGAGGCGGTTATGCGCTACATAGCAAAGAAACAGGGTGAGGACGAAGAAAAATGGGGGATCATCGGTCTAATCCATGACCTTGACTATGAACGCTTTCCTGACCAGCACTGCACCATGACCAAAAAGATCCTTAAGGAACATAGCTGGCCGGAAGAATATATAAGGGCCGTTGTTTCGCATGGCTGGGGTATATGCTCTGATGTAGAGCCATTAACAAGGCTGGAGATGACCCTTTATGCCATTGACGAGCTTACAGGTCTTGTTGCTGCAAGCGCACTTGTCAGACCAAGCAAGAGCGTCATGGACCTCACCCTTAAATCCGTAAAGAAAAAATGGAAGTCACCAGCGTTTGCAGCCGGAGTCGACCGTTCGATCATAACAAAAGGTGCACAAATGCTCGGCGTGGATACAACAGAGCTCATAGAGGACACCATCATGGGCATGCGCGAGGTTGCTGAAGCCATAGGACTCAAAGGTGATACGAATATATAGTTTTTCCTCAATGATTTAGAGGTCTTTATATTGAGAGGGCATAGAGATGACGTCAAAGTATTATATCAGGATGCCATCGGCACGATCCCCTGTAAAGTATCCTGACACCCTTTAACGTATCCTCTCCTTCGGATTCAACGACTTGACGATGTCCATTACATTTTCCCAATTCTTTATATCGACTTCATTGCCGTCCACCTTCAGATTATACGTAAAATTATTACCCTTATCTATGATAGTAACCATCTCCATGGATGAGATCTTGCCGCCGGTAAGCGTCACGGCAAAGGCCATCTCTCCGTGCATAGTCTTATTGTTATGTTCGCTTATGCCTTTGATATTATATGTGTAATCTCCATTTATTATATAACCTGTATTATTGTCTCTATAATTCAAGAATGTGCATTCCCCGTTAACAGAGGTCTTTTTCGTATCCGTATCGAAAAAGACCTTCATACTGTTGACCGTGGACTCGTCAGCGGATGTAAACTTAAGGGTGGCGGCATTAATGTATTTACTCTGCACCTCGGGCTCGATGCCCTTTTCTACAGAAGAATTAATGGCCCTGTCCACGGCTGAAAGTACGACATTTACATCCTTTCGCGTGTGTCCGAGCAGGTCGCATCCAAAAAGGATTAAAGTCATCAAGAAAACAACAACCATCTTCTTCATAAAGTCTCCCATCCACATAGAGCCGTTTAAGATATCCTTGTCTACTTTTGCATATCGAATTGATATCTCCATTGAATATACGGCATTTTACTTATTTTTCTTTAAAAAAGAGCTTGCTTGCTCTACTGCTTCTCGAATGATAAAAAACATATATCTGATCTAGGGATCAAAACAATCGGGGTATTGACTATAGCGACTCATATACATTAGACATATGTACACAAAACATGAGGAGAAGATATGTCCAGCACACTGACCGGTAAGATTATAAACGAACACATAGTGGATGAAACCGACACTGAATACGCATTAAAGATAGACCAGACACTGACCCAGGACGCAACAGGGACCATGGCGTACCTCGAATTCGAGTCTATAGGCCTGGACAGGGTCAAGACCGAACTCTCGGTGAGTTATGTAGACCATAACACCCTGCAGTCAGGATTTGAAAATGCTGATGACCACAGATTTCTGCAGGATATAGCAAAGAGATACGGGATCTATTTTTCCCGCCCGGGCAACGGCATCTGTCACCAGGTACATCTCGAACGGTTTGGTTCTCCTGGAAAAACCCTGCTCGGTTCAGACAGCCACACCCCTACAGGGGGTGGCATAGGAATGCTCGCCATAGGCGCGGGAGGTCTGGATGTAGCAGCTGCAATGGCCGGCATGCCGTTCAGCATCCCCAAGCCCAAGGTTGTCGGTGTAATATTGAAATCAAGCCTCAATCCATGGGTCAGTGCCAAGGATATCATCCTCGAGGTCCTTCGCAGGGTATCTGTCAAGGGAGGAGTGGGCAAGATATTTGAATACACAGGCCCCGGCGTCAATACACTTAGCGTTCCGGAAAGGGCGACCATAACCAATATGGGGGCTGAACTCGGTGCCACAACCTCTATATTTCCCAGTGACGAGATAACGCGTGACTTCCTCGCAGCGCAGGGCCGAGACGATGTATGGAAGGAACTCACGGCCGATGATGACGCTCATTACGACGAAACCATAGAGATAGACCTGTCTGCGATCAAACCGCTGGCGGCATGCCCGCACAGCCCTGACAACATATCGTCGATAAGCGCACTTGCAGGCAAAAAGGTCGACCAGGTATTGATCGGCTCGTGTACGAATTCATCATTAAAAGACCTCATGATGGTAGCAGCCGTACTCAAAGGCAGGAAGATACATCCGGATGTAAGCCTTGCCATAGCGCCGGGTTCCCGACAGGTCCTGACCATCATGGCGCAAAACGGTTCACTTAGAGATATCATATCAGCCGGTGCCAGAATCCTTGAGAACGCCTGCGGTCCGTGCATCGGCATGGGACAGGCCCCGAAGACGAATGCGGTATCCGTAAGGACATTCAACCGTAATTTCAAAGGCAGGTCAGGCACACAAAGCGCCGGGGTATATCTCACCTCGCCCGAGGTAGCGGTTGCATGCGCATTAAACGGGTCTTTTATTGATCCTACAGAATTGGGTCAATACCCTCAAATAGACCTCCCGACAAGTTTTGTTGTCGATGACTCCATGATAATACCGCCTTTAAAAGATACCAGGCCGACAGAGATCACAAGGGGGCCTAATATCAAGCCACTGCCGACACGCGCACCCATGGAAGATGCACTGGGACTCGAGGTGCTGCTCAAGCTAGAGGACAATATAACCACTGACGACATCATGCCTGCCGGATCAAAGATCCTGCCGTTAAGATCCAATATCGAGGCCATATCCGAATATGTATTTTCAGGTATTGATCAGGATTTCTCCCGTAACGCCCGGAAGGCCCGTCAGAGCTGCATTGTGGCGCATGACAACTACGGCCAGGGTTCATCAAGGGAACACGCAGCACTGGCACCCATGCATTTAGGGGTCAAGGCCGTACTGGCAAAATCATTCGCACGTATTCACCGCTCGAACCTTATAAACTTCGGGATCATACCTTTAACCATCGATGAAGAAACATATTCTGCATTGAAGCCCGGAGAAAAAATCGTTCTCAAAAACATCATACCTGCTATAGAAGCCAAAGATAATATCGTATTGGAATCCGACGGCAAGGCATTGACCTGTTCGATAACACTATCAGAGAGGGAACAGGATATCCTGAAACAGGGCGGCCTGTTGAATTACATAAAGACCGCGGCAAGAGGTCATCATGAATAATGAAGTAAGAACGCGATTCGCCCCGTCACCCACTGGTCATCTCCACATAGGAGGTGCGCGCACGGCACTCTTTGCATGGTTGTACGCAAGGCATACCAACGGAAAATTCATATTGAGGATAGAAGACACGGACGCCCAGCGTTCCACAGACGAATCCACACAGCAGATATTGCAGGCCATGGAGTGGCTCGGTCTTGATTGGGACGAAGGTCCTTTCTACCAATCTGAGAGGCTCGATATGTACCGTTCATATGTGCAAAAACTCATCGATTCCGGCAAGGCATACTGGTGCGAATGCACTCCTGAAGAATTGGAACAGAAAAGGGAGCAGGCACTTAAAGAGGGTCGAAAACCGAAATACGACGGCACGTGCAGACATAAAGGCCTCGGCCCGGGTCCGGGAAGGGTTGTGCGATTCGCCATACCTCCAGCAGGCACGGTATCTTTTGATGACATGATCAAGGGTACCATCTCGGTTGAGACGGATGAACTCGACGACCTGATCCTTTTGAGGTCAGACGGCATGCCGACATACAATTTCACCGTGGTGGTGGATGATGCGACCATGAATATTACGCATATAATTAGGGGAGACGATCATGTAAACAACACCCCCAGACAGATCCTCATGTATGAGGCCCTGGGTCTATCCGTACCTGTATTCGCACATGTACCCATGATCCTGGGCTCAGACAAGACCCGTCTGTCAAAGAGGCACGGCGCAACCTCTGTTATGGCATACAAGGACATGGGCTACCTGCCCGAGGCCCTTGTAAACTACCTTGTCAGGCTTTCATGGTCTCACGGCGACCAGGAGATATTCAGCACGGAAGAGCTTATCAGTATGTTTGACCTTGGCGATGTGGGAAGGGCCGCTGCGGTATTCAACCCTGATAAGATGCTTTGGCTAAACCACCATTATATCAAGTCCGGAGACCCGGCAAGGATATCCGGACTGTTGACGGGATTCATTGATACCAGAGGATTCAAAAGGCCTGATATGGATTATATAGAAAGGGTGGTCGTCGATGTAAGGGAAAGGACAAAGACACTTGCAGACATGGTGGATTTCGGAGATTTCTATTTTCAGGAAACAGAACCGCCTGACGATCTAAAGGCAAAATTCTTCAAGCCCGAGCTTGCCCGTATATTCACCAGCCTAGTCGATAAATTTGAGCATATAGACCTGTCGAATCACGATCAGACAGAAGATGCAGTAAGGGCCCTGTTGGAAGAAAACTCTATAAAGTTTAAACTCCTTGCACAACCCATGAGGGTTGCACTCACCGGAAAGACTGTTTCCCCGGGAATATTCGAGATCATTGCAACACTGGGCAAGGCCAGGGTGATTGCAAGGCTAAAAAAGGCGCTTGCCTGTATGGAAACAGACCAATGAATATACGCGATTTTGCATTGATAGCTCTCTTCATAGCCCTGGTAGCCGTTGCCACCATGATCATCCGGGTACCTATCCCCCAGACAAACGGATACATGAATCTCGGTGACAGCATAGTGCTGCTGGGCGGTGTATTCTTCGGGCCTGTCATGGGGTTCATGGTGGGCGGCCTCGGCTCTGCGCTTGCCGACATCCTGGGAGGATATCCGCAATGGGCACTGTGGACTTTGATCATCAAAGGTGTTGAAGCGAGCCTTGCCGCGATCTTAATATCGATCTTAAAGCTGGACAGGGATAACCTCAAACCTATTGTGATATTCGGTTTTATAATCTGTTTTTTCGTGGCCACGGTATGGATGGTCGCAGGCTACTATATTGCCGAAACCATCATGTACGATCAGAAGGCGGCGCTGGCCGAACTTCCTGCCAATCTTCTTCAGGCAGGAGGAAGCATAGTCCTTGCAATATTTATGCTTCCGTTGTTTCACAAAATAATAAAACCTATCAAAGACAAGGCGGGTATTCAGCCTCGATAAGGGAGCAGGCCGCAACCATTTACAGGCTGCGGCCTGAGGAGGAATATGAAATATGTATGTTTCCGTTGATTGTCTTTTTATAATTCATACTTATGTTTGCTCTCCTATGGTTAGGGGAATATATTGTACCCGTCTCAAACCTTCCTCATCCATATAAGAATACCAGTATCGAAGCAGGGGAAACTTTCCCTGTCTGCGAAGATACTTTATATTTTCTGAGAGATTGCCATTTTCAATAATAATAAGATCATGCCAAATCTTACCTGTATAGGAATACTGCAGCTTGTACAGATGGTACGGTGCCTCTTCCACCTTACTACTGGCATGGCTTTCATGTGATACAATAAAAAATAAGGCCACAGCCATAATACCTATAATTACTGTGACCCCGTAAAATGGTGCTTTCATGCTTTACCTCTTCTTTGGTTATTATCTTTGTTGCCTGATCTAACAAGCAACCTGATTATATATATACAAGAGACGTGCCATAGCGCAGCATATCTAATTAGCATTTAATATTATAACCTTATCCTGTTTAAGGTTTTAATGACTACCTTGCATTTACATTGTTGTGGTATTTATTTTCCCTTTTACAGTCTTTTATGGGTAATTTAGGTAATACTTTTATTTCACATATTCAGACGGCCTATGACGGCATCTGCCTCTGTACAAAAAAACATCTAAAGCCTTTATCTTATGAAAGGACCTGTTTCATGTCTTTCAGGAACGATTCTATCCTGCCGGCATGGTTCAAGGTGTGTTGTCAAACATGGCCATGTTTCTACTCTTGATTGACCTTTTCCTCCGACATCCCTATTATAAACTCAGATCCCAGATCAAAAGGAGATAGATATGTCAGGCGGTATACCCGAAAAGCTTAAAAAAACCCTTTTGGATAAAAACACAGCCTGGTGGAATAGAAAATGAAACTTATATCTTGGAATGTCAACGGCATACGTGCTGCTCTGAAGAACGGTTTTATAGAAACAATCCAGCGCATTGACCCGGATATCTTATGTCTTCAGGAAATACGTGCCAATGAACAACAGGCTGGTCTGCAGATTTCAGGTTATCAAAATTATTTCAACAGCGCAGATAAAAAAGGATATTCCGGAACCGCCATCCTTACCAAAACAGCCCCACTATCTGTCTTATACGGCATGGGCAGGCCGGAACACGATAGCGAAGGGCGCATCATAACCATAGAAACAGGGGATTACTTCCTTATAAACAATTATACACCTAATGCACAGCGCGGTCTCGTACGTCTTGACTACCGCAGGCAATGGGACAAAGACTTTCTTGGATTCATCCTTAATCTGGAAGAAAAAAAGCCCGTCATCTTCTGCGGAGATCTGAACGTAGCGCATAAGGAGATCGACCTCAAAAACCCCAAGGCCAACGAGAACAACCCAGGGTTTACCATAGAAGAGAGAACGGGTTTCGAAAGATACATGGATAACGGATTCATCGATACATTCAGGGAATTCAACAAGGAACCCGGACAGTATACATGGTGGTCATACCGCTTCAATTCCCGCGCAAAAAACATCGGGTGGCGCATAGACTATTTCTGCATATCCTTGAAGTTGCGCCCTATGCTCAAAAATGCATTCATCCTCAAGGATGTTATGGGTTCCGACCACTGCCCGGTGGAAATTATCCTATAGACACTGTCTTCTTTACATATTTTGGTAGAATCGGATCCTTTCACGCTGCGTTGGTCATTTTATGGATTTCTAAAAGTTCATAGTCCGACAGAAATTTGTCAACATTTAGCAGAATGATGAATCTGTCATCCTGCAATCCCATACCTTCGATAAAATCTGTTTTTATTGAAGACGAGAAATACGGCTTCGGCTTGATATCGCTTACATGAAGGCTGACCACATCGCTCACCCCATCTACAATCAGACTCATTGTCATTCCGTTTATATCGATTATCATAATAACAGTCTGTTGATCATAGTTTTTTGAATCCATATGAAATCGTTCTCTAAGGTCAATAACCGGTATGACACGGCCCCTCAGATTCAAGACCCCCTTTATATATGGAGGCAGGTTGGGTAAACAGGTCGGTTTCTGATATGCGATTATCTCGCTCAGCTTAAGTATGGGGATACCGTAGGTCTCCTTACCCAGTAAAAAAGTGACATATTGCAACATGGTCTGATCATCCCGTATGTTTCTCAATGTCTGGGCCAAAACTAACTCCCTTTCTCTTGATTACTCAGCGACATACATTATGTGACGCAGATTAACATATCGGCATATTTGTCAAATTGCTTTACATGAATACCCTAAGCAGTTTAAAATCATTATGAAAGAGATAGAGTTATAGACAAAGTCGGCAGACGGGCAGTTAAAACACAATATCAGCCAATATTCCGCAGGGACACGATGTGTGGTTCCTCTACCTGTCCGGAACCTGACGCTTGCGTTTCGACAGCAGGATAATGTCCTTTAATGAATTCCCATCCTTGGCGCTTAGCCAACGCTGTTCAAATTCAGGATCCTGAAAGATCTGTGCAATAGCGGCCAGTGACTGTAGATGCATCGGCCTGGTATCCCTTGAGCCAATGAGGACAAATACGGCGTGCACCTTCTGAAAGTCCGGGTTGAATGTGATGCCTTTTTTGCTTCTGGCAATAAGCATCTTGAATATACTCTTTCCCGGAACAATGACATGCGGTATGGCCAGAAAAGGACTCAGGACGGTCGAACTCTCATTCTCCCTACCCATAAGCATCATTTTCAGGTTATAATCACTCATCTGAAGGGGCTCTGCCAGATTATCAGCCACAATCTCAAAAAAATCCTCCTTGGTGATCTTACTATCAATATCTTGGACAATACATTCTTCTATAATAAGATCAAAATTGTCTTTGAGGATATTATCCCTTTCATGGATAATATGTTTCAGCTCTGTCTCAAGGATATGATCCGTGTATCTCCTCTGACTCACCCTTTCTATAAGATGCAGCAGGGCATACTCCCTGTTTACGCCCGTTCCTATGTAATACCAGTGAAGAAGGATTCCGGCCCCTATCACGAGAGCACCGATTACCACGCTCAATAGTCCTGTCTGGAAAAGCAATATATTAAGACCGATGATTCCTGCAATCTGTATCCATGGATAAAACGGTGAAAAGAAGTGCGGTCGGTAATTCTGAACATGACTCTCCCTCATAATTATGACCGAAATGCACGAAAACACATATGTCAATATCAGCACGCTAGAGGCTGCCTTAATAATCACATTCAGATCAAAAAACAAGGCAGCTATGATCAGGCCCCCGGATATAAATATCGATGAGTGAGGTGTATTGAAAACCTTGTTCACCTTTGAAAAAACACCTGGCAACAGACCGTCGCGGCCCAGGGCAAATGGGTATCGTGATGCGGCCATTATACCCGCATTGGCAGCAGTGAGGATCGCCAGTATTGCCACTAGATGAAAGACAAACACGCCTATAGGCCCTGAAACAATACCTGCTCCGAGCGAAATAGGGGTAAGGTTACCGTCAAGTCCTGTTGATCCTGATACGCCTATCGTAATAAATATAGCGCCCAGATATATGATCCCAGTGATCACGAGAGAGGCTATCATGCCTTTATGCATCGTTGTCGCCGGATCTTTTACCTCTTCTGCTATACTGGCTATCTTCAAGAGCCCGCCGAACGAGACGAATATGAAGCCTGCAGCAGATATTATCATTTCTGTTCCGCCGGGGTTAAACGGTGTATAGTTGGTAACATCCACAAATGAAACACCTTTAACCACATAAACAATAACCGCAGACACTATTGCGGTCACAAGCACCTTCTGTATCCAACCGGCCTCACGTATACCTATAAGATTTATCAATAAAAAGACCACACAGAAGGCCATGGCGATCAAATGCATATCAGTGTCTATAAACATCGAGGCAAATATGGATACAGCTGTCAGCTCCACTGCGCTTTTCAGACACAGCGAAAGCCAGGTTATCAGTCCGTAAACAGCGCCCACCGAAGGCCCCATGCTTCGAGAGACAAAGAAATAAGCCCCACCTGCCTTAGGCATGGCCGATGCCAACTCGGCCTGGCTGAGCATCCCAGTTACAGCCAGAAGCGCTGCCAGGACATATGAAACGAGAAGGCTGGGCCCTGTTATCGAATATGCGAGACCGGGAAGGATAAAAAGCCCTGAAAGCATTGCACCACTGGAAATGCTTATCAGTTCGTAAAGTCCAAGTTGTCGTCTGAGTTTCATCGAAGATTCTCTTTATTTAATTTATTTTTCTCCGTACTGATGTATATCGACAATCAATTGCATTATTCTGACTGTAAAGATAATGCAAATAAAAAAATACATGCTACGATTCTGACATGTTTTCTATTATGTGCATACCGATGACATCTTTCTTCTCTTTTCTTTTGCACACTACTATTGTGATAGGTTATACAATAACCTATCAATATTGAATATGAGGCAATGTAACGGCATTATGAATTCTCAAGACAGCCATTCAACAGGTAAAATCAGATTCAGCTGGGTGGATGATGAGACCATGCTGGTTCATCTTATCGGGACATGGAAGATAGGTCTGGACCTGCCTTCTACAGAAGAGATTCTAACCCACCTCTTTACCAGCCCTAATCCGAGGTTGATTATATTCGAATACTCTGAACTTGTCTCATGGGACAGCTCGCTGCTTTCATTATTGATCAATATCCAAAAACACTGCGGTCTGATAGGGATCCATATGCAGATCACGGGGCTTCCCCGCGGTGTTCAACGACTTCTCAGGTTGGCATCGAAGTTCAGGGAGACCGAAAGTCTTACGGAAGATCGCGAGAGAAAAGGCTTTTTATCCTATATCGGCGAGAGTACATACAACTATTTCCGGTTCTTTATAAAGGTTCTGGAATTCATCGGTGAATCTTCTATCGCCCTGATCAAGTTCTTTACCGGCAAAGCACGCTACCGCGGCCGTGATATGAGCATCCTTTTTTATGAATGCGGTATGCAGGCCCTTCCCATCGTGTCCCTTATCAGCGTACTGGTCGGTCTCATTTTGGCATTTGTCGGGGTCGTACAGCTGAAGATGTTCGGTGCGCAGATATATATCGCAGATCTGGTAGGAATCGCCATGGTCAGGGAGATGGGTGCCATGATGACCGCGATAATCATGATGGGGAGAACCGGTGCAGCCTTTGCCACTCAACTCGGGACAATGGAGGTTAACGAGGAGATCGATGCGTTAAAGACCCTGGGCATCTCTCCTATGGAGTTTCTTGTGATGCCACGCATCCTGGCGCTTTTCCTTATGATGCCGCTACTGTGTGTATATTCGGATATTGTCGGTATACTGGGAGGGGCATTTGTCGGTGTAGGCATATTTGACCTGTCTGCAGCACAGTATTTCGAACAGACCCGTGCGGCGTTGTCTCTGACCAACTTTTCTATAGGTATTATAAAAAGTGCATTTTTTGCCGTAATAATAGCTATATCCGGCTGCCTTTACGGAATGGAATGTGGACGCAGCGCCTCTTCCGTTGGTGATGCTGCAACCAAGTCGGTCGTGATGGGGATAGTATTTATCATCATTGCCGACGGCATCTTTGCCGTTATAACTAATGCGCTATGGATATAACTATAGTATATAAGTAAACCTCGGAGGAAAAAGATCGGGATGGATAATGAGGCCAAGATAACGGCATACGATCTCATGCTTGCATATGATAATTATATCGTGCTCAAGGACATCAATTTCACTATAAACCGAGGAGATATATTTATTATCATGGGCGGAAACGGCTGTGGGAAGAGTACGCTCTTAAAGATCATGATCGGACTAAAGCCGCCTGAAAAAGGGAAAATCTTTTATGATGATGTAAGCTTCTGGGATTGTGATACGGATGCACGTTCCCGGATACTGAAACGGATAGGCGTATTGTACCAGCAGGGCGCACTCTGGAGCTCCATGACCCTTGCTGAAAATGTGGCCCTGCCCCTTGAAGAATTTACGGATCTCGGTCAGAAGCAGATCAGGGAGATCGTCTCTGTAAAGCTATCCCTGGTAGGCCTTGCCGGATTCGAGGATTATTATCCTTCAGAGATCAGCGGCGGCATGCAGAAACGTGCCGCGCTTGCGCGCGCCATGGCCCTTGACCCTGAAATCCTGTTTTTCGACGAACCTTCAGCCGGGCTTGACCCGGTAAACGCAAGGCTCCTCGACGATCTGATCCTCGAGTTGAGCGACAGCCTGGGTACTACGGTTGTTGTAATAACTCATGACCTTGCGAGTATATTTGCCATAGGTAGAAAATCCATCTTTATCGATCCGGATACTAAAACCATCCTCTCTTTCGGCAATCCCAAGGATCTGCTTGTCTATACAAAAGACCCGAAGGTGAAAAGATTTCTCACCAGAGGCCACTCGGACAAGATACGCTACTGAGTATTGATATAAGGGGATATATACAATAGGATAGGTATATGATAAAAAAACCGAATAAATCTCTCGTAGGCGCCTTTGTACTTGGCTCCGTCATCCTCGTCATTGCAGGAATAGTAACCTTTGGAAGCGGAAGGTATTTTATCACGCGTCCTGCATTCGTGATGTATTTCGAAGGGTCTGTAAAAGGCCTCAGCATAGGCGCGCCTGTCGTATTCAAGGGTGTCAAGGTCGGGAGTGTCACCGACATCGGCCTCAGGTTCAACCCTGACACGCTGTCGGTCCTGATACCTGTATTTATTGAACTGGAACCCCATATCATCTCCCAGGAAAAGGGGCCTCTAGACCCTCATGAATCTATCAAGCTGCTTATCGATGAGGGGCTTAAAGCGCAGCTTCAATTGCAGAACCTAATTACCGGCCAACTTATCATAGAACTCGACTTTCATCCGGACAAGCCCTTAAACCTGACCCGATCCGATATGAGACATACTGAAATACCCACTATCCCGTCAAGCCTTGAAGAATTCACAAAGACCATAGAAAAGCTCCCCATAGAAGACATGGTAAACACCTTTTCTTCTGCCATTAGAAGCATAGAAAAGGCTGTTACGTCTCCGGAACTTGTAGATGGACTACACTCGATGAACATTGCTATCACAGACCTGAGCAAGCTTATCAAGGACATAAACAGCCATATAGATCCACTTTCATCGGAGATAAAAGGCACACTGATTGACTCAAGAAAGATGATCAAAAATCTCGATAAACAAATATCATCCCTAGATTCCAGTCTGAAGAAGGCTTCCATGTCTACAAGTGCTGCCATGGAACAGGCGAAACAGACCTTCGGCACTATGGAAAAGGCCACGGCAGGGGACTCTCCTGTCATGTATCAGCTATCTCAAACCCTTGAAGAGATCTCTCTGGCCGCCAGATCTATCCGCGTCCTGTCCGACTATCTGAGCAGACATCCGGAGGCATTGATTAGCGGCAAGGGAGAAACAGGAGGAAAACAGGGACATGAATAAACGCATGCTTATCTTGCCTGCCATCTTTGGGATATTCCTATGCTCGGTGTGTGCGGGGTGTGTGAATATCGCCTCTCAAACATCTAGGCAACCACGTCTTTATGTCCTGAGTGCACTTGTCGAAGAGGCAAACAGGTCTTACGTCTCTCCCAAGGAAAACCAAAAGTTTATCATTGGCATCAATCCTGTCGACCTACCGGGTTACCTTGACCGTCCGCAGATCATGACAATGGTCGGTGACAATGAATTCTCGATCTCAGAGTTTGAGATGTGGGCGGAACCGCTGAAAAAGAACATATCCAGGGTTATCGCGCAAAACCTCAAAAACCTCGTCAGAGCCGACATCCGCTCCTTCCCCTGGATCGGATCAGGACAGATCACGCACAGGCTCAATCTGAAAATAATACGTTTTGAAGGCTGTCCCGGTCGTGATGCAAGGCTAGAGGCAAACTGGAGCGTGATTGAAGAACAGACCAAGACGATCATATTCTCAAAAACATCCCATTACAGCGAATCCTGCAGGTCCGACGGCTTCAACGCCTTGATATCCGCATACAACCGCATACTAGAATCATTCAGCAAGGATATTGCGGTGGTTTTTAGAAAAAATTACAACCCTTAAAAACAAGACCAGCCCTGATCTATAATCTAGGCCTTCTTTTTCCCGCTAAGGGACGATTTATATCTTATAGCATCCATTGGACAGACATTCAGGCAACGAGCACAACTGAAACAATCCTCCGGCATCTTTTTACCATAAACCCTTCCTTCGGCAGCGTCCAGCGGACATATCTTTATACAGGCCCCGCATTTGGTGCACTTATCCTTGTCAACATGCACCCGTGTAAGGCTTAACCGTTCGAATATCCATGAAATAAAACCGAAAGGGCAAACGATCCGGCAAAAAGGACGGTAAACAAAAATAGACCCGACAAGAGCGAGAATTACCGTAACCAAGATGCTCATGCTTTCAAAATTCAGATCAAACAGGTTGAATGGATTTAGATAATGGTAAATAACAAGGCCTTTATGCCCCCCTATAAAACCAAAAAACATCAGCATGGTCATAACAAAGATTATTGACCTGATCGTGTTGGTCAAAACAAACGGCAGTTTGTGTTTTTTGATCCGTCTCAGTATAGGAATGCTGTATATCAATTCCTGAAGGGACCCAAAAGGGCATGCCCAGCCACAGATCAACTTGTTGCCGACAATGGCCAACGCCATGAAAAACACGAAGGCGATTACCTTGGCTGCCGGATCGGGATAAAGCCCGACCATTGACTTGAACACCTTTACTATGCCTTCCATCGGATTGGGAGATTTTCCGAAATAGAACCCTGCAACCAAAACAGATATTATTAATGTTGCAATATATGGGAAGCGGGGGTACCAGCCTTTCCTTGATTTTATGTCGGATAAATCGGGTTGTCCAAGTATGTTCATGTAAACAAAACCCATCAACACGAGCACAAAAAAGATATAATATGCCGCAAAAGATTCTACATGCGAAAGGATATGTTCAACAACGAGCGTAAGTTCCTTGTCTGTTATATCCAGTTCTACAAGGGGTTGATCCTTTGAAACATCTATAGACAGGTTCAATTCACGTGCAAGTGATTTTCCGGTTACTCCCAATTTGGGAGCAATCTGTCTTATCGACATAAAGGCATTAACATCGATCTGCTTATGATTTTGCGGTGGTTTATGTATCAAAAATCCGACAAGGACAATAACCGAACAGATGATAATTGTCACAAACAATACAATACGTTGCCTTATAGACAATAATCTGAACCAATGATATGTATTCATGAAAAAACATTAACCTCTAAACGGACAACCGTTTGGAAAACATTCTGGTCAGACAACTCCAATGCACAACAATGCAATAATTACGGTCAGTGGACACCGTCAACAGTCTTTGTCGCATACCCGCCCTTGGATGATATAATTTCTATATTGCACGGCGGCTTCCGTCTTAGATGTCTTACATCCAGCCTATACTTATCCCTGAAGATGTCGTAATTCATCTTGCCATAGCCGACCACGGTCAGTGTAACATTACCGCTATCGCTATCGGTCGCCTCAATAGTCATGCGGCCTCTATTTCTCTTGTATTCCGCCTTGGTAATCGTAATCACATCAGAAATGACTGCCGACATATTATAGGTAGCCATGACTGTTGCATCACCCGACGTCATGGTCAAGATGGTACTCGATTCATTGACATTTTCAAGCTCCGGACTTCCTGAAGTTATTACCCAACGGTCAAAAACCTGCCCTAAAGGTGCTGCACTGGCAACGACAGTTACAACCTGACCCTGCTTATAATCTCCGCCGCCGCTACCGCTTATGACCTCCAGGGCAAATGTATCGGGAGTCACATCACTGTATTTTGCCGATATCTTCACGGAACCTGCAGGCATCTTCAAGGTGGTACTCAATTTATCGGCATCGGTTATAACGGCACGGCCGTTGTTCACTACCCAAGAGTCGAACTCCTTTCCGGATGGTGCCGAGTTTGCGGTTATGGTCACAATAGCGCCTGATTTGTATTTTCCGTCCCCGCTTCCGTTTTTGACCTTCAGGGTATATCTTTTAGAGGGCTTTTTCTTGTACTTTGCGGTTATAGTCGCTGACCTTGCCGTCATCTTCAGGGTGGTTTTCGATTTATTGGCATCGGTTATAACGGCCTTGCCCTTGTTGACCACCCAACCGTTAAATACTGTGCCTGCAGGTGCCTTTTTTGCGTTTATGGCCACAACCTCACCCGATTTGTAACTACCACCGCCGCTGCCTTTGATGACCTTCAGTGTATACCTTTCAGCCTGCACGCCACTGTATGTAGCTGTCACATCCACAACACCATCCGGCATTGTGAGCGTGGTATTTGATTGATTGACATCTGCGATCACGGCACTGCTGTTATTCGACACCCAACTGTCAAACACCATACCGTTCGTCGCCTTGTTTGCGGTTATGGCGACAACCTCACCCGATTTATAGTTCCCTCCGCCGCTGCCTCTTTTTACCGTCAGGACATATCTTTCAGATGATATCTTACTGTATGTCGCTGCGACCTTCACTGCACTCTCAGGCATGATCAAGATGGTACTCGATTCATTTATATCGTCTATAAGAACGCTGCTGTTGTTTACTACCCAACCATCAAATGCCATGCCGCGAGGAGCATCGTTTGCGGTTATGGTTACCACCTCACCCGACTTGTAATTACCTCCGCCGCTGCCTCTTTTTACCGTGAGGACATATCTTTCTATCGTTATATCTATGTATGTCGCTCTAATCTTCACATCTCTTTCCGGCATGGTAAAGGAGGTGCTCGATTCTTCGACATCGTCTATAACAGCACCACCGGAACTGACTACCCAACGGTCAAACACCATGCCGGTCATCGCCTCATCGGCGATGATATCAACTTCCGATCCGTACTGGTACCTTCCTCCACCGCTGCCGCTGACTACATATAGCTCATAAACAGACTGCAGCTTATTCTTGTATCTTGCGGTCACAGTCGCTGAGCCTGCCCCCATCGTCAGTCTCGTTTTCGAATGCTTTACATTGGTGATACTGGGGCTTCCGGAATTTACCACCCAACTATCAAACACCTTGCCGTCTGGTGCTTTATCTGCAGCAATATCGACTTCCGCCCCGGACCTGAAATTTCCTCCGCCTCTACCGCTGCCTATTGTCAGTTTATACTTCTCAGGCGCAAGATCCTTATACATTGCCGTTACCGACGCAGCCCCTGTCGGCATGGTCAATGTAGTTTTCAACACCTTGGCATTGACGATCAGAGCACTGCCTGAGTTTACCACCCAACGGTCAAACACCTTGCCGGTCGGCGCTTTATCTGCGCTAATGGAGACAGACTTACCCGCGATATAACTTCCATCACCAGTGCCGTCAACCACCGTAAGGTCATAACGTGAGCAGGTCCCCTCGGGCACACCGCATCCGCATTCGCCCGGTTCGGTCTTGTTAGGGTCGTCAGGACAGTTGTCTATAATGATGTCTTCGATCAACTCAAGCTCGGCAAGCTGGGTCAAGTTGGAAGCCGAAGGATTATTGTTGGAGGATATTTCCAGACGGTATATACTAAATGCCTTCGAATTCTTAAAGTTGAAGGTCCTTGTATATGACCTTCTGGAAAATGTCTCACCGCTCCTGATATCCAAGGTGGTCCAGTTTGTTCCGTCGTTCGTGGCAGTCATGTACCAATCTCGGGGATCCCTCTCCGGAAAATCACTGGCCGAGGTGATGCTGTAGCTGTTTATAACCTTTGCGGTGCTCCCGTCATAAGCGTAATCAAATTGAATCCACCCTGATGACTCAGGCATAAGCCATTTGGTATCTATATCACCATCAAAGGCATTATCCTTTGTTTCATCAGGATATTTTTCATTGCTCGCACTTATTCCGTTATCCTCTCCAACACCGTTTTTCGGATTCGCTGTATATATTTCTTCATCAACAACGTTTCCATCGACATTAATATGTCTGAGTTGTAATATGTCTCCGTTGACAGTCAATTCAGTATACCCGAAATCTCCGGTCGACCCCGCCATCATGTATTCACGCATACCTGAGCTGATACCGACTCGCGCTGCTCCGCCATTACCGGTAATGATCTGGACTGTCCCGTAATCGCTATCTAATGGCGGATTGGATTGTCCATTAAGTTCCAGTTTTTTTGACCTAACATAATGATGTTCATGCCCTGTAAATATTATATCACATCCGCCCCAATATAATGGTATTCCCCAGTTATCATGAATACTATCCTCATAGGATTTTTCTCCAAAAGGGAATATAGGGTGGTGCCATACTGCAAAAAGCCATTTTTTTTGGTTGTTGTCTATTGCATCATATAACATTTCAAGTTGACTGCCTGTAATAGAACTGTTTGAATTCAAGATAATAAACCTTGCATTTCCATAGTCGAACACAAAAAAAGCACCATTATTGCCGAATCTCTGTTGCCCGGGCAGGTACCAGCTCCAGTTCTTTCGACCATTTTGACTTTCGAGGTTTTCACGATCGCCCGGGGCAACCATATATTCCGGAGGAACATTATTCTGCCCGATCTCTCCCAGCACATCTTTACACGCGTTTTGCCATACATCCCATTGACTTGTGCCGGCACCATCCTCCACGACATCACCGACATTTATAATAAAACGGTAGTCCGGTGTATTCTTCACAATGGATTGAAGCACTTCACGATGATCACTATCATTGGTTCTTGTGTCGCCATAAATAACGAATTTCCAGGGTGCCGCATTCGCACTAGATGCAAAAGCAACAATGAATAAAAGGATACATGCAATCAACCTGTGTTTCTGATACATCCTCAATCTTCCCTATTTACATTTTTTTATGATGTTCTGTTACACTACTCAACCCTTTAAGACGACATCTGTATACTATATGCAATAATATATCGGTATAATATTCTATCTTCTTTATAATCATAATATTATATTATATTAGAATAAAAGCAACCATACTCTGAAATTGTACCATCTTTTGCCTGTCTTTTATCCTTATGTCTTGCGTTTATAATATAACCTATCCAGTAAATCGCCAAAAGTCGGCCTATCTACCATCTAATATCTCTAGAATGGGGTCACAAGTATCCAGCCGGCAACCTCGTTCTTATGTGCTGTCTCGCTATCCTTTGATTGTTCTTCCTCGACCATTATCCGAACACTGTCTTCTGTTAGGTTCTTATAACGAAGAGTCGCTGTGTCCGCACCACGACAGGTCTGAATGGCGGCAAAAAAGTGCGGCTCGATAAATATGTCACCAAAATCGATCTGATACCAAGCGTCATTGACTTCTTTAGCTGTAGAGCCTGCCTTGATCGCACCGTCACCAATAGAGCCCGTTCCTTGGGCTACGGCCACGTAGTTCACCTGTTCATCGGTATGCTGACCGCCGTCGATACTCCTGTTCAGTTCCTCTTCCTGAATAGCTATGGCAAATCCCGCAGTATCGACATTGTTCAATCTTATGGCAGCTGCCTGAAAATCATTGTCCGAAACCTGCTGTGCCAACAGCACTGGGGAGGAGATGAATTCCTTTGCAAAGCCTACCTTCTGCCACTGATGATTTACATCATCTATCTTACCGGCCAAAACCATCAAGCTCCCCCATTGGTGCATCCCGTGGGTAAGGGCCATGTAGGAAACCGTCTCCGTAGTATGTGCTCCGTCCCTGTAGTCCCATTCGTCAAACTGGAATTCAAAGCCTTCCGCAGTAATGTTTCGCACACGCACAGTGGTGGGATCTCCTCCGTTATATGATAATGGTCCCATGATGACAATCGGGGGTTCACTAAAGGCATTGTCAAAGCCTATCTTGCGCCAAATGGTACTGTTCGGCTGGCTCACAGTGATGCTGCCGATCTCTATACCTTGATCATTCGGACTCGACAATGTGTACATTGCCGTTAGCGATACTTCCCCTGCAGGCATTGTAAAGGTGGTCGTGGACGCATTGCAATTTGCTATACCAGGATAACCATATTCGACATACCAAAAGTCAAATACTTCACCTGACGGGGCAGCGTCTGCACTGATAGCAACATTCATACCCGCTTCATAACTCCCGTCACCGCTTCCGCTGTTTACCGCAAGGTTATATGTTGATGGTTGAGTATCCTTAAATGTCGCCGTTACCGTAACCGCTCCTGCCGGCATGGTCAAGGTTGTAATCGCTGAATTCACATCGGCGATATGTGGGTCGCCCGAGTTCACCACCCAGCGATCGAATCGCTTTTCGGCCTGTGAAGTATCTGCCGTTATAGAAATATACGCACCGGCAAAATATCTGCCGTCTCCACTGCCGTTATTGACGTTCAAGTCATAAGTATCTACATTGCCGGAACCCTCGATACAGAAAGTGGTAGATTCTGTTGTCCCAAAATCTCCGCTGTTTATTATTACGGAACCGTTGAAGTCGGTTAGTTGGTATGAACCGTTTCCTACCGTAAGACCGTCACCGTAGGTATCATAGATCGTGAATATGTAATTGCCTTCATCTAACACAAACGTCTTTGAATAATTGGTGTAACTGCTGTATCCTCTACCTGAATGCAGGGTTGCACCGCTTTCATTCTTCAGGTCCCAGCTTGTCTCGGACCCGTAGTTATCGGTCATCAGATTCAATGTGACATTACTGCTATAACACTGGCTGCCTCCGCCCGTGTATGTAGCGCTTACGTCCGCAGCGCTTGAACCCGTGATCAACATGGCAGTCGGTGCATTCACATCGGCTATATGAAGATTCCCCGAGTTTATCACCCAATGATCAAAGGACTTTCCTGAAGGTGCGTCATCGGCATTTATTATGATGGTCGTCCCCGGTAAATAACTGCCGTCCCCGCTGCCGTTATTTACCTTCAGGCTATAGGTATCACCGGGTGTACCCTGTCCTTCATCAACCACCTTTAATGCGGCATCTCCAAAGGTTGTCCATGTCTTGACCGTATCCCAGTCTGATGTGGTAGACGATTCGGCCATCATCAATAAAAACGCGTTTACAACGATTTCACCAAATGTACCCTTACCCGATGTCGTACTTGTTCCACTGCCCGGATTGCTGACATAGTCATACCCGTCGGTCAAGAGGTCGTTCATATAGTCCTGACCCCGCATGGGCGGCTGCCAGGGCTGACTTATAGCAGCCATCAAGGTCGCGGCCGCTCCGCCTCCGCTCTTACGCAGCCATGCCTCAGCAAAACATGTTCCTGTGTGAAATGTACCATTGAGGCACGCAACCGAGAATATAATGGGAAGCTTATCATTGTTAGAAAGATCAACCACATTTGAGCTGCTGAATCCGGTAGTTCCCCAACCGGTGGAACTGCCATGACCGCAATAGTTGATTACATGCGTCCCGCTATTGATAAAACTTGCAACCTGAGAAGCAGTACCACTGCTGTATATCTCTCCAACGCTATAATACTGATTAGGCAGCAGTTTATTTTCTTTGATTACATCGATATGTTCATAATCTATTTCTCCATCATCACCGATTCCTTCTCCTGAACCGATACCCAGCCCGTTGTTCCAGAAGGACTGATCCGGATTTTGTTCGTAAGCGATTGTCTTGTTCACCTGCACGGTTACATCGCCCGGACTGGAGGCGCTGAAACGCCCGACAGCCAGATCCGGATAGTTATCATTGCCGGAGACGCAGCCCAGCATGGGGTCCATAGGGGCATTATACTGAGTTCCCGTATCCGATTTGATATCCGCCCAGTCACCAACCAGCTGTACGTAGAAGATATTAGGATTTTGGCTGTAGGCGCTCTGAATCGCGCTTTTAACATTGGTCCCGGTCGCCACCTTTCTCGTATCCACTTCAAAGCCCAAAGATTGTTTATGCAAAATATAGGGCTGGATCGCGTTTTCATCCCTTGCAGTATAGATGACCAGGATATCACCTGCACTACTTCTGCTTTCGTATGATTTTGCTATAGAATCATCCTCATAATTCATGAATAGATGTGGCAGGACCCTGTTTATTTCCGGTATAACCCTATTATCCCTCAACCCGGCATTAAACGGAGCACCACTTTGTTTTGGGACGAGTTCAAATACCAGATGTGTATACAGCTTGACCGTATTCTTTTTAATATTATATTGAGTGATGTTGAATCGGAATGTGTATCCGCTCACATTGCGAACAGAAAATTTTTCTGCATATTCGATCTGTTTACTGGGGTACTTTATATGCCTTCGAGACCTCTTGTCTATTCGATAAGGGATCTTTTTAGGGTTATGTTTTCTCGTTATCCTTCCCCGCCCGACAAGATAAGGCGAGTTCAGCTTATATTTCTTGTGTCTTGATTCGACTATACGCAGGTTATATTCCATATCCGGGTCTACGGACAGGGTAATCTGTTTGCTCAACACTTGGGGATAGCCGTTCTTTATCGACTTGTTGAATCTTCTCAGATTCTTGAAATGAGAAAAATATTGATCACTCTTAAACACTTCATCCAATTCCGGTTCTATTAACAGATCATATGTAACGACTATAGTACCGTCAGAAAGGTTCTGCGCATCTATTTCATAATCATCCGCCATTAATGGCTTTGTATAAACACCTATCGGTACAAAAAGGATCAAAAATATTATCTTATGAACACCAACCATTGACAGCCTAGAGATTATACTATTCATCTTCCGACTCCTTGGTTAAAGATAATTACAAACATCGAGATCCTTTTATTGAACATCCCGGAGCTTCGGTAGTTTTACCATATGATCTCAAAACACTCGCCTTAATAGAAAAAGCCAACAACATGGTAATATTATAGCAATTGACATACCATTTTATATGTCTTTTATTTCAGGACCTTATATTTTTTTACAACTTCATACTCTTGCTTTTTGGGTATTTTTTTACCATTTATATATATTTTTTTTCTCAATACAGCTGTGCTATGTTTACCGATATCCCAATGCCTGTTGAGAAATCATTGCCTTGGTGGTATTAATAATTTCTCGACTATCTTACAGGGGGATATATGAAGCTCAACAGTTATACTTTCATATTAGTATTATTGATCAGCTCCATCCTTGCCGGGTGTGCTCAAGCCCCTGTTACCGGCAGAAAACAGCTTCTCCTCCTCTCTGAAGCCCAGGAGATATCCCTGGGTATTCAGGCCTACAATGATGTCTTGTCAAGAGAAAATATATCACAAGACCCTCAAATCAATGCCCTGGTCAGACGGGTCGGAAAAAGGATAGCACGTGTTGCCGACAAGCCGGGATATAACTGGGAGTTCACGGCAATAGACAGCCCGGACACGGCAAATGCCTTTGCGCTGCCCGGAGGCAAGGTAGCAGTCTATACAGGCATATTGGCCTATACCAGAGATGAGGCAGGTCTTGCCTTTGTACTTGCACACGAGGTAGGCCATGCCATTGCCCGGCACGGCGGTGAACGTATAAGCGAACAACTTGCCGTACAGCTCGGCCAGCAGGGGCTCAACATCGCTATCGCCAATAAAAGTCCAGAGGCCCTCCAGGCCATTAACATCGGCTATGGCATAGTTACAACGTTCGGTGTCGCCCTGCCCTTTTCCAGACAACAGGAATACGAGGCAGACCATATAGGTATAATGCTTATGGCAAAGGCGGGCTATGACCCGCATAAGGCCCCTGAATTCTTTGAGCGCATGATGAAGGCATCTCCCGGCAAGGCGCCTCTGGAATTTCTCTCAACGCACCCTGCGGATGAAAACCGTATTAAAAGATTGAGATCGCTCATACCCGAGGCCATGAAATACTATAACAACTAGAACTTATACAATTATGTTAATGTTTTCAGTAAAAACGATAATCCTGCAAAAACGATAAAAATATTCCCTGATATTAAGACTGGTCAAAACAATCACCGGCTAAAAAACATAAAACACCGTTAATTCTCCACACTAAATTTGACATTACAGTATTTCTTATTATCATAATCAGTATTGAATTCTTTCATCTTTTTTTCATCGAACTATATGAAGTAAGGACTAACGACACATGGAAAAGCAGTACGAATCGCGCTTATACGGGCCAGGCCAAGCAGCACGACCTATAAAAGGCCCCTCCCCATCCAAAATCATTATTGATGAACTGCCTGATCTTATTTGCTGTTTCAAGCCTGAGGGGACCATAACATTTGCCAACCAATCATACTGCAACTTTACAAACAAGGATATAGACCAGCTCATCGGCAGTTCGATATTCAGCCCCCTAACAAGGAAAGACAGTGAATCTTTAAAAGAATATATCGGATCTTTATCAAAGGTAAGCCCAGTAAATAAGATAGATTACTGGGCACTCGGCCCTGATGGACAACGACATTGGCAGCGATGGACCATGAGGGGCATCTTCGACGATCAGGGTAATATACTTGAATTGATATCATCAGGCAGGGACATCTCAGACATTAAAAATATAGAAGAAATGCTCATAGAAACCCTTGAAAAATACTCCGCAATATTTGAATCCTCGCATGATGCGATTATTCTTCTGGATGATGAAAACATCATCGATTGCAATAACGCAGCGGTTAGAATGTTTGGATATATAAATAAGGCAAGCCTTATCAACAAAAGCTATAATATCATATTACCTACCTCAGAAAAGGACCATACGAAAAAAACACAGACAGTGAGCAATTATATCGCAAGCGCATTAAGAAGAAAGGGGGTTAAGTTCCAATGGATATGCCAAAGGGCTGACGGCTCGACCTTTCCTGCCGATATAGTGATTAATTGTTGTAATATTGAAGGCAAACAGATTATCGCCACCTCTGTCAGAGACATATCTGATGAGAAGCGCTATGAAAGATCTCTAAAGAACAGCGAGGAAAAATACAGGGAGCTTGTCGAAAATATTAACGATGCGATCTTCACCCTGGATGACAAAGGGAATATCCTCTATACCAGCCCGATGATAAAGAAGATAACCGGCTATTCCCCGTCAGAACTCTTAGGCAAGAACTTCAGTGAGTTAATCTATTCCAAAGACCTACCAAGTGTTGTTAAACGTTTTTCGGACCTGATCAAAGGAACAATCATACCGTATGAATACCGCATAATAAGGAAAAACGGTTCCACATGCTGGATAAGGACATACAGCAGGCTTGTTAAAGAAGATGATGAACCCAGAATATTCGGCCTTGTTACAGACATCAACAAGATGAGAAAGGCCGAAGATTCCTTACAGACAGCATATGAAAGGCTTGAAGATATTGTAGGAAAAAGAACTGCAGAACTCAGATCATCGAATAAAAATCTGAAAAAAGAGATAAAAAAGAGGTTAAAGATAGAGGATAAATTATTAAAAAACGAAAAGCAATACCGCATGATGGCTGAAGAGCTTTATGTTGTGCTCAACGGAATAAGCGACAACATTACCCTTCAGGACAGTGATCTTAACATTATCTGGGCAAACAGTGCGGTATCTGCCTCATCAGGCATACGTTCAAAGGATCTTACTGGGAAGAAGTGCTATAAATTATTGAAAAACAGGGAAACACCTTGTGAAGATTGTCCTGTCCTTAACAGCATACAAAGCGGCCAGCACCATGAGACAATCCAAGAATCACCCGATGGTCGCCTGTTTGAGACAAGAAGCTACCCAGTAAAAGATGAGTATGGGACAATCAGGGGCGCCATAGAAATCTCCAGGGATGTCACCCAGAGCAAACTCCTCGAAAGTGAAATCATAAAAGGGCAGAAACTGGAGTCACTCGGCAACCTTGCCGGCGGGATCGCCCATGATTTCAATAATCTTCTAACCGTTATCCTGGGCAATGTAACATTTGCAAAGATGCTTACCATTGGTGGAGATAAAATAGTCAAACGTCTTGATGATATAGAGGAAGCATCCCACAAGGCAAAGGATCTGGCCAACCAGCTGCTGACCTTCTCGAAAGGAGGCAACCCGCTCAAGAAGAAGATTGTTATCAATAATTTCTTAAAGGAAATCGTTACGTTATCAACCCATAAACTGGATCTGACCCCTGTCTTTTTTATACCGGATGATCTCTGGATGGTGGAGATCGATGAGGCACAGATCTCCCAAGTTATAAACAATATTATTGTAAACGCTCATCAGTCCATGCCGGAAGGAGGATCGGTAAAGGTACATGCAGAAAATATGTATATATCCGCAAAAGAGGGTCTCCCTCTCAAAGAAGGCATATATATAAAGATATCCATAAACGATTCCGGAACAGGGATAGAAAAAGGTGTTATCGAGCATATATTCGATCCGTTTTTTACCACAAAACCACGCGGATACGGCCTCGGCCTCTCCACATCATATTCGATTATAAAAAGGCATGGGGGCTATATAAACGCTGACTCTCATCCAGGCAAAGGCACATCTATAATCCTTTATCTGCCAGCCCACAAACAAGAGGAAAAGGTCTCAGATGAAGATATTGAACAGACATACATCGGACATGGAAGTATCCTTTTCATGGATGATGAGGCATACATCCGCAAACTGGCCCGTTCCATACTGAGCCACCTCGGTTACAAGGTGACATTTGCAAAAAATGGCAAAGAGGCCATAAAAAAATACAAGGCGTCAATGTCTAAAGGTAAAAACTTTGACGCAGTGATCCTCGATCTGACAGTTCCCGAAGGCATGGGGGGAATGGAGTGTATAAAAGAGCTTAGAAAGCTGGACCCCCAAGTCAAGGCGATAGTATCGAGCGGGTACTCAAATGATCCGGTAATGTCGGAACCGCAAAAATACGGGTTCAGGGACTATATCCCCAAACCATATATAATCCAGAACTTGAGCAGAACACTGAAAAAGACCATCAACGGTCAATGATACGTTGTTTTCATCCCTTTCTTAAACCGAAATCCCAACAAATCGTTGCCTTGGCATCTATCACATGCTGGCTGTTGCCTTCTGCTTCACATCCTTTTTCTCCATATCATTGACAAATACATGCTCAAGCACCTCGTCCATGGAACTTACCGGATAGAATTTGACCTTTTTCTTTACGGCAGGCGGGATATCTTCAAGGTCCTTTTCGTTCTCTTTTGGGATAATGATCTCGAAAATCTTGTTCCTGTGGGCAGCCAGCGTCTTTTCCTTGAGCCCGCCTATAGGGAGCACCTTGCCTCGCAGGGTTATCTCTCCGGTCATGGCTATATCCTTCCTCACAGCCCTTTGAGTCAGCGCTGATATGACCGCAGTGGCCATAGTAATACCCGCTGAAGGACCGTCTTTAGGTATAGCCCCTGCAGGTACATGTATATGCACGTCATTATCCTTGTTGAAGGTAGGCGATATACCGAGCACCTGTGCCCGTGAGCGAATATATGTAATCCCTGCGTGAGCAGATTCCTTCATTACATCTCCAAGCTGTCCGGTCAGGACAAGCCCGCCGCCCTTGCCTTCATTGCAGGGCAACACAGATGTCTCTATATAGAGAATTTCCCCGCCAAACTGGGTCCATGCAAGCCCTGTTGATACACCGATTTCGTGTTCCTTTCTTTCCTGTTCAGGCATGTACTTCGGCACACCCAGATATTTTGATACCGTAGATGCTGATATTCTATATCTCTTTTTTCTTTTAGTCTCTTTCTCGGCGATATTACGTGCCACCTTCCGGCATATAGACCCTATTTCCCGTTCAAGGTTCCTCACACCCGCCTCTTTTGTATAGTGATTTATAACATCAAGCACGGATTCATCGGAAAAATGTATATCCTCGATCTCCATGCCGTTCTCGACCACCTGCCTTTTTACCAGGTATCGTTTTGCTATCTGAAGCTTTTCCTGGTCGGTATATCCGGGCAGTTCGATAATCTCCATCCTGTCTTTCAACGGCCCCGGTATCGGATCCTTGAGGTTCGCCGTAGTGATAAACATGACCTTTGAGAGATCAAACGGGACATTTAGGTAGTGGTCCTGGAATGAGAAATTCTGTTCCGGGTCCAGCACCTCGAGCAACGCTGATGAGGGATCTCCTCTGAAGTCCTGACCTATCTTATCCACCTCGTCGATCATAAAGACAGGATTGTTCGAACCTGCCTGTTTAACACCCTGTATGATCCTACCCGGCATTGCCCCAATGTATGTTCTCCTGTGTCCCCTGATCTCGGCCTCATCCCTAACCCCGCCGATGGAAAGCCTGTAGAACTCCCTGCTCAGGGCCCTGGCAATCGACCTGCCAAGCGATGTCTTTCCAACACCCGGAGGACCTACAAAACAGAGAATAGCACCCTTTTTTTCCGGATTGAGTTTTCTTACCGCCAGGTATTCGATTATCCTCTCTTTGACCTTGTCAAGCCCGTAATGATCCTCATCAAGTATCTTGGCGGCAGCTTTTATATCAAGGCTGTCCTGTGTAGCCCTGCCCCAAGGCAGGTCTGTCATCCAATCCAGATAGGTACGTATAATATTGGCCTCGGCAGAGTCCTGATGCATCATCTTCAGACGGTCAAGCTGTTTTGTCGCCTCTTTTTTGACGTCATCGGGCATCCCTGCCTTTTCGATCTTGTCCTGATAATCTTCTGCCTCTTTGCCCTTTTCGTCGACCTCACCGAGTTCCTGCTGGATAGCGCGCAGCTGTTCACGCAGGAAGTATTCCCTCTGGGTCTTGCTCATCTCCTCTTTTGCCTGGGACTGTATCTTTGCCTGAACCTCTGAAAGCTCCATCTCTTTTGAGAGCAGCCCGTTTACATATTTCAGACGTTCGACAGGGTCTACAATCTCCAGGACATACTGGGACTCCTCAACCTTCAGTCGAAGGTTCGAGGCAACAAGGTCGGCAAGCCTGCCGGGATCGTCTATGGCCTCTAGAATCGAGAGCGCGTCCGGAGACACAATACCCCTCAGCTGCAGGATCCTCTCTGACTGTTCCTTTACGGAACGCATCATGGCCTCTACCTCTACGGTGACCTCCTTGATCTCCGGCTCATCGATCTTTTCTATATCGACCGTATAAAAACCCGCATCCTCTCTGTTGAACCTTACAATACGTGCCTTTGCAACACCCTGGACCAGTATCTTGACCCTTCCGTCCGGCAGTTTCAGCATTCTGATAACCATGGCGACTGTACCTACCGTATAGATCTGGTCCTCGCCCGGCTCCTCCACTGTGGAATCCTTCTGTGCGGCCAGGAAGATATATCTGTCCTTATTCAAGGACTCATCAACAGCCTTTATGGACAAACCCCTTCCCACGAATAACGGAAGAATCATATATGGATAGATAACTACATCCCGAATGGGTAATAACGGGATATTCTTCGGTATATCTATTGCTTGCTTTTCATTCTCCATAAAATTACTCCTATTCTATCTCTATGCGCTTTACCATCTTGACATTGTCTTGGGCAATCGAGACCTTGATCGACAAAAGTCCGTCGGCAAACTTTGCATCTATCTTCTCTATATCAAACCTCTCCGGTATATCAAGTTCCCTGCTGAACTTTCCAAAGCTCCTCTCCATCCTGATATACCTCACACCCTTATTCAACAACGGGTCTTTTTTCGTTCCTGAGATAATCAATGACCTGCCTATAACTTCCACATTGACCTCATCGGGACTGACACCGGGAATCTCTACCTCTATACACAATTCCTCTGAATTTTCATATACATCAAGAGCCGGATAACATACACCCAACCTCTCCTCTGCGCTCTCAGGCCCCAACAAAAAACCTACTACTTCCTGGAATTTCAGGTTAAACATACCACCTTCCTCAAAATATAATTTTATCTCTTTAATACCTTTATAGGATCAGCACATCCTAAGTCAAGACCCGCTAACTATCTGAACCTATTCGCCCTCATCGGCTGTTGATTGAGTGAATATTAAATTTATCACGGGACAAGGGGCGATCTTTACACAAAGGACCCGAGGTGCTAGGATATTTATCCTATGGACAGACAAAAGGATGCCCCCATAAAAAAGATCTGGGCCTTCGACCCGAAGACCAGCCTTGAAATACCGCTATTCGTAGCAGGCATATCCGCCGGGTTTCCGTCGCCGGCGGACGACTTTATCGACAAGGCCCTCGATCTGAACGAGTTTCTCATATCACACCCTGCCGCTACATTCTTTGTGCGTGTCGAGGGCTCGTCCATGATCGATGCAGGCATCCGGCCCGGGGACATCCTGATCGTGGACAGGGCGCTTGAGGTTCGATCAGGCAACGTCGTAATCGCCGTAATAGACAACGAGTTCACTGTAAAGCGCTTTGAGCGCTGCTGCGATACGTGCCGCCTGCTTGCGGAAAACCCCGCTTTCGAGCCGATAGAGATCAAAGACGGCATGCAAGTCGAGGTGTGGGGCGTGGTAACCTATGTGATTCACAAGGTTTAAAAAGAAATATGAAAAAAACATTTGCCCTTATCGATTGCAACAACTTCTATGTATCCTGTGAAAGGTTATTCAACCCCGGTATCGAAAAAAGACCGGTGGTCGTGCTCTCAAACAACGACGGGTGCATCATCGCCCGTTCAAACGAGGCCAAGGCCCTCGGCATCAGGATGGGAGAACCCTTGTTCAAGTGCAGAGACATCGTTAAAAAACACCATGTGCAGGTGTTCTCGTCCAACTTCAGCCTGTACGGGGACATATCCCGACGGGTCATGGATACGCTCGGCGCTTTCAGCCCGGACATAGAGGTCTATTCCATAGACGAGGCCTTTGTCCGCATGGAGGGCCTACCGCAGGGGCCGTTTGAATCTGCATCGCTGATAAGAACAACCATAAAAAAATGGACAGGCATACCCGTATCCATAGGCATCGGCCCGACCAAGACCCTGGCAAAGGCAGGCGCACATATTGCGAAAAAGGCCCCTTCCTGTGGCGGGATCGTAGATGTCGGCAACAACACAGATGAGATCCTTTCCCGCATGGATATCACCGATGTATGGGGAATCGGAAGAAATTACGCACGCATAGTCAAATGCAGGGGCATCTCTACCGCACTTGAGCTCAGAGATGCTGACGAATCCTGGATAAGAAGGCACCTGGGCATCGTGGGCCTGAGGACTGTAATGGAACTCAGGGGCATATCCTGCATACCCATGGAGAAGGCACCAGCGTCAAAGAAATCCATCATGTGCTCCCGATCTTTCGGCAGAAAGGTCTATTCCATAGAGGATCTCTATGAAGCGGCCTCTGCCTATACATCGCGGGCCGCTGAAAAACTTAGGGCTGGCAACTCTGCAGCATCCTTTATCCAGGTCATTCTTATGGAGTTCCCCTTCAACAACGGGTTCCCGACATCGCGCATATCGTCTCTGTCCATCCCCGTACCGACAGCCTACACGCCCGAACTCGTCCGTTATGCAAAGGCCCTTCTCGAACGCTCATACAGACCCGGAATAGCATACCGCAAGCTGGGGGTTATGCTCTCGGGGATCGTCCCGAGAGGCAGAGTACAGATGGACCTTTTTCATCCATGCACTGAAGGCCCCAAGGAACTCACACTCATGGACACCGTTGACAAGATAAACAAGCGCTGGGGGCCAGGCAGCATCATAAACGCATCGAGCGGTTTTGATAGGCCGTGGTGGATGCGTCAGAACAGGAGGTCCGCAAGATTCACGACCTCATGGGAGGACATGCCCGTGGTCAAGGCGTCATAAACCTGTTCTTATGCCCCGGCCTTAATCTCCAAAGTGTTCTTCAGGCCTACACAATGGGCAGATCTAAGCAGAATCCGGCCCATAATCTCTGCATACCTTTGGTCTGATATCATACGATCCATAACCGGGCGCAAACAGCAAACACCCTATTAATACCATATTTACACTTTACTCTAAACAGGGTTTCGGTTATACACGATAATATTGAATGAGGATTCATTCTTAATCAAGTCTTTTAAAAGACTGAATAATATTTAAAAGGGGGAATTTTATGAAGGATGTAGTTATTGTATCTGCGTGCAGAACAGCTATAGGGACCTTTGGCGGAAGCTTGAAAAACATAAATGGGGCAAAGATAGGTTCCGTTGCCATGAAAGGCGCTATAGAAAGGGCAGGTATAGATCCGGCAATCATCGATGACGTGCGTTTCGGTTGCTGTCTGGAACCGGTCAATGCATTGAATGTTTCTCGTGTTTGTGCATTACTGGCAGGCATTCCCGACAATGTTGCAGCCACAACGGTCAACAGGGTCTGCATCTCCGGGATGGAAGCCGCTATCAGCGGTATGGCAATGATCCAGGCCGGCATGGCCGACATTATACTGGCAGGCGGCGTGGAACACATGTCTGGTGTACCCTATGTATCTCAAGATGCCAGGTGGGGATGCCGGCTCCAGGACAGGGCATTTGAAGATGCCATGATTCACGGTCTGCACTGCGGATCACATATCATGCCGTTGTCTGATGACGGTCCTCTCAATAAAGGCGCACTCTTTGATATGTATAAGGGAAAACCGTATATCATGGGACACACAGCAGAGTTCGTTGCAGAGCTGTACAATATCTCCAGAGAGGAGATGGACGAGGTTGCCCTTAGGAGCCACAACGGCGTGGAAAGGGCAACTAAAGAAGGTGATTTTGCAGAAGAGATCGTTCCTGTAGAGATACCTCAGAAGAGAGGAAAACCACCTGTTATATTTGATAAAGACGAACATTTCAGGCCGGGAATGACCATAGAAAAACTCGCTGCACTCCCACCCGCATTTATACCCAAGATCGGGAAGGTTACAGCAGGAAATGCCTCCGGACTCAATGACGGTGCAGCAGCCATGGTCATCATGTCCGCTGAAAAGGCAGCCGAACTCGGGCTTACACCTATCGCAAAGATAAAGGCAATCGGCCGCGGCGCATGTCACCCGTCCGTCATGGGCCTGAGCCCTGTACCGGCGGTCAGAGACCTGATCAAGAGAAACCCTGAATATAAGCTTGAAGACTTCGAACTCATCGAACTCAACGAGGCGTTTGCAGCACAGTACCTCGGCTGCGAAAAAGAACTCGGCCTGAACCGTGATATCGTCAATGTTAACGGATCAGGGATCGGCATGGGTCACCCGGTAGGATGCACGGGTGCACGCATTATGGTCTCTCTCATATATGCCTTGAAAAAGAGGGAGGGGCAGCTCGGCCTGGCAACACTTTGCGGCGGCGGCGGCGTATCATGCGCAACCGCGATCGAAATCATGTAGGATCTTCAAAGAGCCCCTGCAAAAAGATTGCAGCGGGCTCTTAATTATTGCATTATCTTATAGATTCATACTACTACACACTAAAGTTAAAACATCACATCAGCTCTCGATGCCTTTGCGGGCCTGTATGCCCTTCGTATAATAATGCTTCAGCTCTCTCATCTCTGTCGCCAGGTCTGCGGCCTCTATAATACTAGGGGTTGCCCCCCTTCCGGTCAGGACAAGCTCTATTCCTTCGGGTTTCTCTTTTATAAGATCAAGGACTTCCTGCTCATCTAAAAGTTTGAACATCATTGCCGTGATTATCTCATCTGCTATGATTATATCGCATGGAGGCTCTTTATACAGTTCTTTGAGTCTGGACAGAGCAGCTTGTGCCCTCTGGACATCCTTTGCGTCAGGAGGGTCGGTAAACCCGCAAAACGTAGGGTGTCCGTACTGTTCTATCTTTATAAGAGAACCAAATAACTTGACAGAATCAAGTTCCGAATAGTGCTTGCCCTTCATAAACTGTACAACTACGGTCTTCAAAGAATTCCCGGCTGCCCGCAAGGCAAGCCCGAACGCCGCTGTTGTCTTGCCTTTTCCATTACCTGTATATACATGGACATAACCCTTATCGATACTTGTCATCGTTATACTCTCCTGATTATAAACTTGTTCACCAGAATCTACCTAGAAACTAAAACCATATCCTACCCGTTAAGCTCCTTGATCCCATCGTCAAGATTGTTTCTTATCATATCGAGAACTTCCCTGTGATTTAAAGGGATATCACCTATGCCGCTGCGTATATCCCTCGTATCAAGACTATAGGTCAAACCATCCTTCTTGTGTACGTATACAATATCAATATCCGGATTTCCAAGTATAAGTGCAGTCACAGACCCTGCCATATCTCCTATGGGCTGTCGGTCTATATGTGAATGCCTGAATTTTACGAAAACCCTCGTCCCCCTTCCCGGTTCTGATTCTATAAAAAACATCCCTTCAGCGGCATCTGCTGCCTGTGCAAGCATTGGAAGTCCGAGTCCTATCCTTCGAACCTTTTTCGTGGTAAAAAAAGGGTCCATTGCCCTTTCCAGAGTCTTTTCGTCCATACCCTGTCCATTATCCCTGATCTCCATAGAAAGTACATCCATCTTTGTATCTTCTATGATATCGATCTCAACCAACGTGGCCATGGCTCGAGATGAATTCTCTGCAATGTCAAGCACATGCAATGCAAGTTCGATCATGGTTTAATCCTCAAACACATACCTTCCGTTTTCATTTTTCAGGGCCATCCTGATTTCGTTAAATGACGGATCTTCAAGATACATCCTTGTGCTCCGATTTCCTATATCTTTAATAAAATGTGCATCCGAAGAAGATACAAATGTATAGGATGCAAGATCATTATAGCTCTGCCTTGCCTTTTTTACAGACATTGCAGAAGATACCTCAAGTGCGTCAAATCTTATCTCGGGTGGGATAAAACCGAGCTGGCTTATTACGCTGTAGCTCGGCCTGTCTATGTGTGAGGCAATGGCAATACCATTATTTTCATGAATATATTCGACCATATTATCCAGTTTTATATCCGTGGCGCCGATAAGCAGTCTTTCGTTAAACCCCTCGACCTCCCCCTTTTCATTTACCACAACCTGATAACCGAACGCGTCCTGGTCATTAGCCCCGTTCAGGTTTGCATACACTATCCGTTGAAATGCATATAGACGTTCAAGTGTATCGAAAAGGGCTAAGACATGGGCCTCCTCCTGAGAGCATACCTCCATACCAGGTATTACAACAAGCGGGGTTCCCCTTGAAGCATTCAAGACATACTGGACATTTTCTGATGCGTTATGATCGGTTATGGCTATGATATCAAGGTGATTTGCCAGCGATTCCCTGACAATGGCCTTGGGATGCATATCAAGGTCTCCACAAGGCGAAAGGCATGTGTGCATGTGCAGATTACAGTTAAATATCATCGTCATTCAAAGCCGGTAACGCGTACACCTCAATCTTTCATTTTCACAATCGATATTATTCATAATGCATAAGATGATATATTTTTCCCACAACCTCAAATTCCGGCTTCTCACTGACCATAATAGGTATGCCTTCTTTTTCAGCCTTATCTATTGTTTCCTTTGCTGGAACTGCACCGTGTACTATGATTATCCCTGCGTGTTCCTTCAGTGCGGCAACCGCTACTATATTCTGATGTACCTGCCTGGTTACCCATATATTACCGCTGTTGCTGTTGCCCATGACATCACTCAGCAGATCTCCAGCATACCCGCCGGTCACTTCTCTTTCAAGCTTTTCCCAGCAGCATTTGCATTTAATATCCAAATACTTTACTATGGTTTCCAGATTCATTCCTATTAACCCCTTGTCTTAGATATCTTTCAACCTGATGAGGCTCTTAACATATGTGCCCTTTCCCGGCTCAGATAGTATCTCGAACACATCGGAAAACTTCTTTATATTAGCCAGCCCCATACCTGCTCCGAAACCCATCTCGCGTATAGACTCGTCAGCTGTTGAGTATCCTTCCACCTGAGCAAGCTCTATATCCTCTATACCGACCCCATGATCCTTCGCCTCTATAATGATTGCATCCGGCATTACATAACATTCTATGACCCCTTCATAGGCATATGATATAATATTCAGCTCTACCTCAAATGTAACAACTGCGACCTTTCTTATTATAGATTCAGAGATATTCCTGTGCTTCAGCGCTTTTTTTATAAGATATGATACGACTCCGGCCTCAACAAAGTCCCTTCCCTGAACACTGTATCTACATTCCAGGTAATCATCGCCCGGAGACGTCTCTATTATCAAGACACACCTCTCGTATGCAGCCTTTCAATCCTTGCTGGAACAATCTTCCGCTGGTCTCGAACATGATATACTTTGTCAAAAGGATCGGTATTCCGAGTTCCTTTGCTACTTCTATAAATTTAGGAGATAAGTTCTTGCCTCTGCATATTACAATAGCCGCTATATCAAGGGCATACGCAGTTCTTATCGTCTGAGGATTAGATAGACCTGTAATAAGAAGACAACCTGAATGTGCAAATGCAAGCACATCACTCATGAGATCTGCCCCGAATGCGGTTGTTATCTCTATATCCAGTTTATCTTCGCCTACTATGATCTCGGCTTCGAGCAGATCCCGAATATCGGCAAGGTTCACGTTATTTCTCCAACCATATTTTATCCAGTGGATATCATATGGTTTTATGGAGTGTCAATCAAATATGGTTGCAATCTTATTACCTACTTACCTCTATGAGCTATCTTTCAAATAAAGCGGATCAGGCCTTACAACAAGGCATGACCCGCTTTTTATCAATATATTAGTAACTGCAAAGCTTATTTTTCCTTGCTCATCTGATTTACATACACCATGAAATATGCAAGTCCGACAAAAACAGCACCGCCTACAATATTACCCAGGGTTACGGGTACAAGATTATTGATGGCAAAACCACCCCAAGTCAAGGCATCAGCCTTGGTTCCAAGCTTTGCTACTGCATCGGCCATTGCCGCATCGCCTTTAAGAACAATCCCCATGGGGATGAAATACATGTTGGCTACACAATGCTCAAAACCTGACGCAACAAAGGCCATGATCGGGAAGAATATTCCAAATATTTTACCAACGACATCCTTTGCGGCAAAAGCCAGCCATACGGCTAAACATACCAGCCAGTTACAACCGATACCCCTATAAAAGGCCTCTGCCCAAGAAAGGTTTACCTTTCCTGCGGCTATATTGACGGCTGTAGTTCCTACCGCATTACCGCCTGTATGCCAAAGCCCTGACTTGTACATAATATATACAAGCAGTACTGATCCCAAGAAATTTGCGATGTATACGATAACCCAGTTGTATACAACACCGGTAACACCAAACTGGCCTCTTGAAAGCCCTATGGTCATAAGATTGTTTCCGGTAAATAGTTCCGCCCCGCCTATAACAACGAGCATCAAGCCTACGGAGAACACTGCGCCCCCCATAAACTTCGCCATGCCCAAACCAAGCTTCGCGGATGTTCCGGTCACCACCATTGTGCATAATTCAGCACCAAATGCGATGTAGCACCCTGCAAAAATACCAAGGATAAGCATCTGCAGAAACGGCAGACTCGCCTTTGTCTTGCCCGCATTTGCCACTGCCTCTGCAACCTGTACTGGTGTGTTAAAACCCATATAAAATCCCCCCCTATTTAAATTTTTTATTTGTCTAGCAGATCTCTTTGCTTTAAGCCACCTTTTTTATCTTGACCGCACTAACCTTGTATTCAGGTATATTTGCAACAGGGTCAAATACCGGATTTGTAAGCCTGTTCACTGCGGCCTCGCTGTAATGGAAGGGTATGAAGACAATCCCCTCGTCACATCTATCAGAGACATCGGCAAAGACCTCTATTGCCCCTCTCCTTGATGTTATCTCGAGCTTATCATCCTGACTGATACCGAGCTTTTCCGCATCGGCCGGATTGATCTCCACAAACACATGCGGTGTCCGTGAAACAAGGCCCTTTGACCGTCTGCTCATGGTGGCTGTGTGGAACTGATACAGTATCCTTCCGGTTGAAAGCAGGAACGGATACTCTTTATCAGGCATCTCGGCCGGCGGTTTGTGTTCGCAGACGCTGAACATACCCTTTCCGCGTGTAAACGCTGCCGAATGGAGAATCGGTGTTCCGGGATGTTCCGTATTAGGGCACGGCCACGGTATACCCACTTCCTGTATACGCTCATAGGTGATACCCGCATAAGATACAGTCACCTTGTTTATCTCGTCTAAAATATCTCTCGCATTTGCATACTTCCAGTCCGAACCCAGTTTGGCTGCAAGCATACAGATCACTTCCCAGTCCGGCTTTGCCTCGCCCGGTGCATCCACAGCCTTTCTGATAAGCGATACCCGCCTCTCTGTATTGCTGAACGTACCTTCCTTCTCTGCCCAGCATGCAGTGGGCAGGACGACATCAGCAAGTTCACCGGTCTCGTTAAGGAAGATATCCTGTACGACGAGAAGATCTAGGTTTTCGAAGGCCTTTTTCACATGGGCGATATCAGGATCCGACATCATCGGGTTCTCACCCATGACATAGAGCGCCTTCAAAGAACCGTCGGCAGCGCCTTCTATCATCTTCGGTATTGTGAGACCTGGCTTTTCGGGCAATTTACAACCCCATGCCTCTTCAAAGGGTTTCCTGTGGTCTGCATTGGCCACACTCTTATATGCAGGCAGATTCCCGGGCAGGCACGCCATATCGCATGCACCCTGCACGTTGTTCTGTCCGCGAAGAGGATTAACGCCTGTTCCCGGCCGCCCGATGTTACCGGTGACCATGGCCAGGTTTGCACAGGATTTCACGTTATCCGTTCCAACAGTGTGCTGTGTAATACCCATTGCATACAATATCGCTGCTGCATCGGCACCTGCATACATCCGTGCCGCCGTTACAATATCTGCTGCCGGAACACCTGTGATCTTCTCAACATATTCCGGTGTATACTTCTCAACCGTCTCTTTGAGTGCATCAAAATTCTCGGTCCTTTCAGCTATAAACTTGTCATCTGCAAGACCCTCTTTGATTATTACATTCATGAACCCGTTCAGCAAGGCGATATCTGTTCCCGGATTCTGCCTGAGCTGTATGGTTGCAAACTTTGCAAGTTCTATATTTCTGGGGTCGGCAAGTACGAGCTTTGCCCCCCTCTGTGTTACAGCCCTCTTGATAAAGGTTGCTATTACCGGATGGTTCTCGGTGGTATTCGTACCTATGATCAAGAAACAGTTGGACTGCTCTATATCTGCAATGGAATTTGTCATTGCACCTGAACCGAATGCTGCGGCCAGACCGGCCACGGTGGAGCTGTGTCAAAGCCTGGCGCAGTGATCAACATTATTCGTACCGATCACTGCCCGCAGAAATTTCTGAAAAAGGTAATTTTCCTCATTTGTACATCTTGCAGACGAAAGACCTGCAATCGCGTCCGAACCGCTTTCCTGTTTAATACTGTTCAGTTTTTCGGCCACATATACGATTGCCTCGTCCCAACTCGCTTCTTTGAGTTTGCCGTCTACCCTTATCATGGGTGTTGTAAGCCTGTCCGGATGACTGACGAAATCATACCCGAACCTGCCCTTGATGCAGAGACTGCCGTTATTGGGCGGTGGTGCATCTTCCCTGGGTGTTGTCACCTTGACGATCTTTCCGTCTTTCACATTCAGATCCATCTGGCAACCTACACCGCAGTATGGACATGTTGTTCGGACCTTTTCAAGGTCTTCGCCCCTGCCCTGGAATCTACCCTGTTTTTCAAAAAGAGCGCCGACAGGGCATACCCTTACACACTCACCGCAGAAAACACAGTCTGAGTTTTCATATAGAAGCCCATAGGCAGGTCCTACTGCCGCGGTAGGCCCTCTGCCGGTGTAATCAAGCACCTGGTTTACCTGTATCTCGTTGCAGGCCCTTACGCACAGGCCGCACAATACGCACTTATTCATATCTCGCACGATCATCTCATTGGCCTGCTCAAGCTCTTTTACATCTTCGGATTCATCAAAACGCGGAGTCTCGATACCTAGAGAATATGCCAAGTCCTGCAGAACACAGTTTCCGCTGTTCTCACATGTGATACAATTATGGTGGCCCTGGGTCATAAGCAGTTCGACCGCCAATTTGCGGGCCTTTAACACCCTCTCTGTGTTTGTATATACTACCATACCGTTTTCAGCAGGCATGGCACACGAAGCGACAAGAGAACGCGCCCTCTCGACCTCTACAACACATACCCTGCACGCGCCTACCGGTTTCAACTGTTCATGATGGCACAGTACAGGGATATAAATCCCGTTTTGTTTTGCCACCTCGTAGACAGTCTGTCCCTGTTTGAAATCTAATTCTTTCCCATCAATGGTTATGCTCATAGGATTCCTCCTCGGTATTTACTCTATCTCAGCATCGCAGCGCAGGCACCTGCAGGCCTCCTTATAGGCGACCTTTTTCGCATAGCCTGTCTCGACCTCTTTAAAACTGCTTACCCTATCCGACACCTTGAGTTCGGGCATGACGGCCTTCGGGGTCTCTATGACCTCTTCATCCACCTCGAACGGTATATCGATCACTTCCTCAGGTGGTGCTATATATTCGGGTTCGTTGTTCTTTACCCTGATATAGCCGTCTACATCGGCTGCGACCTTGTGGCCCATGGCTATGGCCTCTACAACGGTTGCCGGTCCTGTTGCTGCATCACCCGCGATAAATACGCCAGCAGCCTCTGTCTTTGTCTTTGACTTGGCCTCAAGTTTGATACCGCCCCATTTATCCATGGTAACATCGGAATCTTTCGGTATAAACGTTGTATCCGCATTCTGGGATATCGCCGGAATAATCGTGTCTATGCTCAGGATAAACTCGCTACCCTTTATTGCCTTTGGCCTGCGCCTTCCTGAACGGTCAAACTCGGTGAGTTCCATCCTCCGGCACTCTACACCGGTGACCTTTCCGTCCTTACCCACTATCTTGGTAGGTGCAACAAGGTATTCTATCTTGACACCTTCATGCTCTGCCGCAGCAATCTCGACCTCCCATGCGGGCATGTCTTTTCTCTCCCTGCGGTAGATGATGGTAACATCCTTTGCACCAAGTCTGACAGCCGTCCTTGCGGCGTCTATAGCAGAGTTGCCGCCGCCGACTATCGCCACCTTAGAACCGATCTTGACCTTTTTACCGAGGTTCACTTCCCTGAGGAACTCAACAGCGCCCCAGACCCCCTTGAGGTCTTCGCCATCTATATCGAGCTTCCAGCTATTGTGTGCACCGATGGCCATAACTGTTGCATCGTAATCTTTGCGCAGCTTTTTAAAGGTAATGTCCTTTCCCACACGTGTGTTTGTCTTTATCTCCACGCCCAGAGCCGCTATATCCGCTATTTCCAGCTCGACTATATCACGCGGCATCCTGTATTCGGGTATTGCATACCTCATCATTCCGCCTGCGTACGGGAGCTCTTCAAATACGGTTACCTTATAACCTCTTTTCGCCAGATCCTGTGCAGCTGTCATGCCTGCAGGACCTCCGCCTATAACTGCTATCTTTTCCTTCCTGGTCACTGGTACTTCTGCAACCTCCGGCCTTTTGCCGTTATCCGCAACATATCTCTTGAGCCATGCTATGGCCATGGGCTCATCGAGCTGGCCCCTCCTGCACTTGTCGGCGCAGAACTGCGGGCATACCCTTCCGCATACACCCGGGAACGGATTTGTCTTCTTCATCACTTTGTACGCATCATCGAGCCTTCCCGCCCTTATAAGCGCAATATAGGCCGGCACATCCATCTCTATGGGGCATGCATGCTGGCAGGGCGATTTGAACATATCCGAACACACTGCTGCCGGACACCTCTTGTCATAGATATGGGCCTCATATTCATCCCTGAAATACCTGATCGTAGACAGTACAGGGTTCGGTGCTGTCTGGCCCAACCCGCATAATGCAGAGTCTTTGATAATACCCGCAAGATCTTCAAGCAGCTCGATATCACCGTGCCTGCCTTTACCCTGGCAGATCCTCTCGAGGATCTCCAGCATCCGCTTTGTACCCTCACGGCAGGGTGTACATTTTCCGCATGATTCCTCCTGGCAGAACTCCATGAAGAACCTTGCAGTATCCACCATGCATGTATCTTCGTCCATAACGATCAATCCGCCTGAACCCATGATGGCGCCTTGCTTCACGATCTCTTCATAATCCGTAGGCGTATTCAGTGCCGAAGCAGGTATACATCCGCCGGAAGGACCGCCCAACTGGGCTGCCTTGTACTTCTTGCCGCCCGGTATACCGCCGCCTATGTCAAAGATGATGTCTCCGATGGGTGTACCCATGGGGACCTCGACCAGACCTACATTGTTTACTGCGCCTGTGAGCGCAAACACCTTGGTGCCCTTTGACCTTTCCGTGCCTATGGATGAATACCACTCACCGCCGTTAAGGATAATCTGCGGTACATTGGCATATGTCTCGACATTGTTCAGTACAGACGGTTTTTCCCAGAGCCCCTTGCTCGCCGGGAACGGCGGTCTGGGTCTGGGCATCCCGCGTTTTCCTTCAATGGAGTTCATGAGTGCTGTCTCTTCGCCACACACAAACGCGCCCGCGCCCTGGTAGACCTCTATATCAAGGCTGTAACCGGAACCGAAGATGTTGTCTCCAAGGAGCCCGTACTCGTGTGCCTGCTCTATGGCCAGCGTCAGTCTCTTGATGGCCAACGGATATTCTGCTCGGCAATATATATAGCCCTTGTTGGCACCGATGGCATACCCGCCGATGACCATGCCCTCAAGCAATGCGTGAGGATCCGCCTCCAGGATAGACCTGTCCATGAACGCACCCGGATCACCCTCGTCCGCGTTGCAAAGTATGTATTTGATATCGCTTTGCGACTTTCTTGCAAAGGACCACTTCATACCGGTCGGGAAGCCTCCGCCGCCCCTTCCGCGAAGACCGGACTTTTTCATCTCGTCTATAACCTGGTCAGGTGTCATCTCATTGAGTGCCTTTGCAGCACCCATATACCCGTCCCTGGCGATGTACTCGTCTATCTTCTCGGCATCGATGAGCCCCCTGTTTTTCAGGGCAATGAGCTTCTGCTTGCCGAAAAATGGTATATCCAGCATATGCGGAATAGCTGCCTCGGTAGTCGGCTCTTTGAACATCAATCTCTCAACGGGCCTGCCCTTTATTATATGTTCGCTTATTATCTCGGGCACATCCTCTTTCTTTACATACTGATAGAACGTCCCTTCGGGATATATCACCATGATAGGTCCTGCAGCGCAGAATCCGTTACATCCGGTCTCCACCACTGCCACCTCATCAGAAAGTCCTTTGGCTGCAATCTCTTTCGTAACCGCATTCAGGACATCTTCACTACCGGAGGCCCGGCAGCCTGTCCCTCCGCAAATCAGTATATGCGCTCTGAAAACCTTCATCTACTTACCCCCCTTCTCTTCCTGCTCGCGGCCCCTTGCCAGAACGAAATCCGCTTGGATCTCTCCCTTCATGACATGTCTCTTGAAGATCTGCCTTGCCTTGTTGGGGTTGAGATATTCATAAACGATCGGCTCTTTTCCCTGTTCCTCTATCGTGGCCAGGGGCTCTCTGCTGCATATGCCGATACATCCGGAGGTCGTAACAAGTACATCATCGACCTTATTTTCACCTATCTCGTCCATGAAGGTATCAAGAACCCCTTTGGCCCCGGAAGCAATGCCGCAGGTACCCATATGGACAGTCAGCTTCACTCTCTTCTTGCCTGACCTGAACTGGTCTTCCTTTGCTACCTTTTCTTTGATCTTTTTCAAATCATCTATAGTTAGTTTTGCCATGGTTTGCCTCCTAGTTATACTGAGCCAGCAATTCATCCAGTTTCGCAGGCTTCATCTGTCCGTGGGTATCCTCGTCTATCACCACAACGGGTGCAAGCCCACAGGCCCCAAGACACCTTACTGTCTCGAGCGAAAACAGCCTGTCTTCGGTACATCCCCCCGGATCTATCCCCAGGGAACTCGACAACTTCTCAAGTATCCTCTTGCCGCCTCTTACATAACATGCCGTGCCGAGACACACCCTGATTACATGCTTACCCTTGGGCACCATGGTGAAAAACGAATAAAAGGTAACAACACCGTAAACATTTGCTACCGGCAAATTCAGCCCGTCGGCAACCTTTGTCTGCAATGCCATCGGAAGATACCCGCATACATCCTGAACCTGCTCCAACACGGGTATTAATGCCCCTGGCTTTCCCCGATAATTTGCAATGATCTCGTCGACCTGCCCGAGCTGTTCCGGGGTAAACTCCTTTAACTGCTCACTCATCTGTGATCTGTCTAATCCTGCCACTTTTTCCCCCTATCGACTTGTGAAATATCTATGGTACATGACATGGTTCTGTCGCAGACCCCATAGCACGCATTAAATAACGTATCAAGCCCAAACTGAATGTTGGCTCAGTATTCATTGCAGATCTCGTCAGATATTTCTTGACATGTGTAACGGTTACCTCTTACTTATATCAGCCTCATGACAGGCATTATACTCGTTGGCGGAAAATCAAGCAGATTCGGCAGGGACAAGGTTATAACACCCATAGGGGATAAGCCCCTTATCGAACATGTCATGGATGTCATACGTCCCATCTTCGATGAGGTGATACTGATAGGGCATACACGGGACAACCTGGATACTTTTACCATTCAAAAGGATATCATGCCTGGGCTGGGACCGCTCGGCGGCATATATACGGCACTTAATGTCTCCAAGACTCCCTACTGTTTTGTCTTTGCAGCCGACATGCCTAATCTCAACAGGGGCCTTATAGAACACATGGGTTCTAAAGCAGAAGACCAGGACGTGATCCTGCCTGTATGGTCAATGGGGCGGGAACCCCTTCATGCCATATATAATAGGAGGGTCATCCCTATCATCAAGGAACTGCTTGAAAAGAACAACCTAAAGGTATTCAACCTGCTGAGCCGTGTAAATACGATGAAGATCACTGAAGATACCATACGCTCTTATGGAGACCCCGAGGTGATATTCGCAAATATAAACACGATTCATGACATCGGCCGGCATATCATTTAACAGCGATAACATATCTGTAGGGCAGTTTATCATAGAGCACTTGCAACATGTTGATATTTTATTTACTTCATGATTTTTGATTGTGCATCATCGATGATTTAAAGTATAATCGTTTTATATTTAATATTATAATTCTATGATAACAGGGGCATATATTGGATAACGATAATAATATTGAGTTTGATTGTGCTCAGATCATAAAACATCTGCCTAACGCAACGTTTGCCATTGATTTAGATGGCAAGGTCATTGCGTGGAACAATGCAATTGCCGAGATGACTGTCATCGAAACAGAAGACATGCTGGGCAAAGGCAACTATGAATATGCCATCCCCTTTTATGGAATAAAAAAACCCATGCTGATCAACCTAGTTCTAGAGCAGAACGTTGAACTGGAAAGCACCTATTTATCGTTTAGCAGAAGCCAACATACAATCGTCGGTGAAAATGAAACATTGGTTAATAATAAGAAAGTTTACCTGTGGGGTACCGCGCGCCTTATCTATAATCCCAACAGGGAGGTTATCGGCGCTATAGAGACAATACGCGACATCAGTGCTATCAAAAAGAATGAGATCGCCCTTAGGGAAAGCGAGATAAAATTCAAGATGCTGGCTGAAAGATCGCTAATCGGGGTATATCTTTTTCAGCCGAAAGACAATAAACATATATATGTAAATCCTGCTTATTCACATATATTTGAATATGAACCAGATGATATGATCAATAATATCGGTTTGATGGATTTGATATGCCCGGAGGATCTGCCTATTATAGAGGATTATATTTCAAAAAAAATGGACGGCGAATTATCATCCGCGCAATATGAGATCAGGGGAGTGACAAAAAGCGAAAAGATAAAACATCTGGAGATCAACGGTTCAATAGTGGATTATCATGAAGAAAAGGCTATCGTCGGCATGATACAGGACATCACCGAACGCAAACAAACAGAAAAAGAATTGGAGGCATATAGAAACAATCTTGAAGATCTTGTAAATAAACGTACCAAGGAAATACAGGTGCTGGAAAATCAAAAACACGGGGTTGAGAAGCTTGCCTATGCCGGCCAGGTTGCAGCCCGGGTTGCTCATGAAATCAACAACCCTTTGGGGGGTATAAAAAATTCTTTTCTGCTTATAAAGGATGCTTTTCCTCCGGATCATGAATATTACCACTACATTGAATTGATCAACAAAGAAATCAACCGCATGGCTTCTATTGTAAAACAGATGTTCGGGCTCTATCGCCCGGACGTCACGTCTCAAGATGAATTCATGATCGATGATGTCATTTTTGATATTGTAAGCCTTATAGAAAGCACCAGACGTGAACGTGACGTGAGAATCATCATCAATGCGCCATCGTTCAGAATAAACTATATTCCCGAGTCCTTACTCAGACAAATACTATATAATCTCCTTATAAACGCTATAGAGGCGTCCTATTCGAACACAGAAGTCTCTATCCTAGTAAAAGACGAAGGTGCAAACATAGTACTTACCATCACTGACCATGGTCATGGAATCCCGGATGAGATCCGTGATCATATATTTGAGCCATTCACTACAAGCAAAAAGGGGGGGCAGAAGGGATTGGGATTAGGACTACCTATTACCCAAAAAATCATCAATGAATTAGGCGGTTCCATATCATTTGAATCGACAACAGGCCAGGGGACGGTATTTACCGTTACCCTGCCGACAATTCAAAAAACAGGGGGATAAGATCATGGCGCAACCAGGCAACATACTTCTTGTCGATGATGAAGATCTTTTTCGTATATCTACAGCAGACCTATTAAAGAAAAGCGGTTACAACTGCGACTGCGGAACAAACGGCATCATAGCATCTAAGATGCTCGAAGAATCATGTTATGACCTGCTGATTGCTGATATCAAAATGCATGGAAATAATGAGTTGGAATTAATACATGATTTGCAGATAAAGCATGAAGGCATTCCCGTGATATTAATAACCGGATATCCTTCATTGAAGACATCGATTGCATCTATTCAATTGCCTGTAGAGGCATATATGATAAAACCTATTGATTTTGAAGAATTGTTGGAAAATGTAAACCGGGCTCTTAGACGATCTGATTCCATAAAGAAAGTCCAAGGCTGTCGTGATCGCCTAAAATCATTAGATCATGGGTTATTCGAGATTGAACACATGCTTTCTAACGCAACAGGACAAAATCCGCTAATCCCTATTGAGACATTCATATCACTCACCACAAATAATATTATCAACTGTGCTCTCGATCTTAAGAAACTGATTTCAGGCACTGATGTACATGCGGACGATAAAAATATTTGCCATCTATACAACTGTCCCAAGCTCAACGCTATGAAAGGAGGATTGAATGACACTATCGAAACATTGGAAAAGACAAAGAAATCATTTAAGTCAAAGGAACTGGCCATGCTGAGAACAAGGCTGGAAAGTTTGTTAAAAGATCCTTGACCCTTAAAAATCTAACATCCTTTAAAGAATCATTTTAAGACTTCCGATAAAAAGATGGACAAAGGCTTAGCTTAAGGCTGAGTCGCCGTGACGGTCAGGATTGAGGCCTGAAAGTCGAAGGCACAATGCATAAAAAACCCTTATTCGGGTTATGTATGCATTGTGCTTTTTTTTTTGCCGGAGGAAGAAAATGGTAAAAAATTACGTAAAAAACAAAAAAAATGATTCCCCAAAAGATCTTTACACCCCTAAGGCTACCCGCCTACACAGCGGCAATCTTATCAAGGTTACACAGGAAATATATTTTCCTATTGTCATGGCATGCATCCGAAAGGATACCACCACTCTAAAATATATCCAAATGCTTCAAAGCGTAGCTCAAAGATTCGAAGGTGTTCTCAGGGTATATTATTCATTTGATGAATTATTTGAACATCTCAGCAAACAGTATGATTTCCATGGCACTCCCACGTTTCTTCTCCTAAAAAAGGGGGTCGTCCTGAATTCTCTTTTGGGTAATATTACCTATGAGAGCCTATACCGGATTATTGTCGACACCTTTTTCGTTTCTGAAAACAATACTCCTCGCGATGGGGGATGTGCATGAGCTGTTCATTCATTACTTCAGTAAAGGGGATATAATGTCCATCTACATAAGGAAAACAGCAACATTTACGGGATATAAAAATTTTCAAAAAATACTTATGTTGCCAAAACCATATTGTGAAAGGAGGCTTGCTGAATATCTCAAACAAATAGGCTTCAAACGTCTACCCTCGGATGTAAAGACAAATGGATAAGTAAGGTTAATATGTTTAAAATATGGAGGATTATCAGATGTTTAAAAAATTGAATATAGGAACGAAACTTCTTGCTATCGGTATGACATTGATCATTATTCCTCTTCTGGTCGTTGCCTTTCTGGCAGTGAGCAACGCCACAAAGGGACTAAAGGCAATAGAGAATGAACAGCTTGCAGGTACCACCCTGGCCCTTGCTGAAGGAGTGAATTATGTTCTCGAGGCCGAGATGAAACTTACACGAGAGCTTTCCATAAAAAACGAGGTCGTTGCTGCGGCTTTTTCAGTAGAATCAAAAGGTGTCAAGAATTCTGCTGGAAAAATCAAAACCGTATCAGAGGCACTGACCAAATTCATGGAAACCAAGGGTGTGGGAGAAACCTATGATGCCGTTATAGCTGCCGATACCGACGGAGTGGTCTTTGCCGATGGGAACAGGGGCATCTATAATGGAGTATCCCTGGCCGATCGTGATTATTTCAGGGCTGCAATCACCGGTTCTACAAGTGTCGGCAAACCTGTTTTGAACAAGATCACTAAAGAACCCTTTACCGGCGTAGCAGCGCCCATCTATTCACCGGAAGGCAAGATAATCGGCATGATAGCCACCCTCCTAAAAATAGGCTTTCTGGACAATCTGGTATCCGGCACACAGATCGGTGAGACTGGCTATGCCTTTATGATGGATAAAGAGGGGCTGGCCGTTGCCCACCCTAACAAAGAAAACATCTTAAAATTAAACATCGCAAAACTAGACGGCATGGAAGAGATCTCACGTAAGATGCTCGCAGGTCAAAGAGGTGTAAGCCATTACGAATTCGACGGTGATGCCAAAACAGGAGGATATGCACCGGTAAAATGTAACGGGTGGAGCATAGGATTGTCTCTGCCGGACAACGAATTCCTGGCCCCGGCACACAAGGTGCGCAATCTAGTAGCCATTGTCGGCATCCTCTTCCTGATTGTGTCCTTCGTCATCTACTTTTTCTTTGCCCGCGGCATCAGCAGACCTCTGCAGCGATGTGCTGAGATGGCTCAAAACATTGCCGACGGCAATTTTGATGCAAAAATCGATATTGACGACCGCGGGGATGAGATCGGCCTGCTTTTCGATTCCATGAAAAAAATGGTAGAGTCCATGAAAAAGGGGGTAGACCTTGCAATAAAGGTTGCGACCGGAGATTTGAGTACAAAAGTCAAGGTTGACCGTGACGATGAAAACAATCCTTTCATAAATGCAATGGTAGACATGGTAACCAAACTCCGAACCATTGTCTCCGAAGTACACAGCGCAGCAGACAATGTCGCTGCAGGCAGCGAGGAAATGAGCACCTCTGCCGAACAAATGTCCCAGGGTGCCAGCGAACAGGCATCAGCTGCAGAAGAGGCATCGTCTTCCATGGAGCAGATGGCGGCAAATATCAGACAAAATGCGGACAATGCCAAGCAGACGGAAAAAATCGCCATAAAATCCTCAGACGATGCCCAAGAGGGTGGAAAGGCGGTTCAGGAAACTGTAGCAGCCATGAAGACAATCGCCGAAAAGATTGCAATCATCGAAGAAATTGCAAGGCAGACCGACCTTCTTGCGCTCAATGCGGCGATCGAGGCTGCCAGAGCAGGGGAACATGGTAAAGGATTTGCCGTTGTGGCCGACGCAGTACGTAAGCTCGCAGAAAGATCGGCCGAAGCAGCAGGCGAAATCAGCAAACTATCAGTGGACAGTGTCGAGGTTGCTGAAAAGGCCGGAAATCTTTTGATCCAGATTGTCCCTGATATCCAGAAAACAGCACAACTCGTACAAGAGATCACCGCTGCGAGCAATGAACAGAACTCCGGGGCGGACCAGATAAATTCTGCAATACAACAACTCAATCAGGTGGTCCAACAAAATGCATCGGCCTCGGAGGAGATGTCTTCCACGTCCGAAGAACTCTCGAGCCAGGCAGTACAACTTCAGGGCACAATCGCATTCTTCAAGCTTGAAGAGGGTAGCGCTAAAAGAACGACTGAAATAAAAAACACGCATCAATTCAATCATACCCCCGGAGTCAAAAAGCATTTTGCACACAAGGACATTCAGCAGCTATCTTTAAAAGAATCGAACAAGCCGGCAAAACCGGGAGGGATGATCCTTGACATGAATGATACAGATATAAAAGAAGACACGAAAGACGTAGAGTTTGAAAGGTATTAGAAGGTCATAAGGTGTTAGATTGCGGGCGGAAAAAACAAAGAAGGAACCCCATTAACATGCAAAACACCACCGCTGTCTGACGCCTTGATCATGGACCTCGACCAAAAGCAGTAATAAGCGTTTAATATATATAAGGAGAAAAATATGAGTGTAGAAGGGATAACACAGACAACCCAGTACCTCTCATTCAAACTGGATGATGAAGAATTTGCCCTGGACATCTCCAGGGTACGTGAGGTCCTTGACTTTATAAGGATAACCAAGGTCCCCCAGACACCTGATTTCATGAAGGGCGTGATCAACCTAAGAGGATCAGTTGTACCGGTGGTAGATCTTAATATGAAATTCGGCATCAAAAACACGGAAAAGACCGTAAATACCCGCATAATCATTGGAGAAATATCTATCGACGGCGAATCGACGATTCTCGGGGCACTCGCAGACTCTGTCCACGAGGTTATGGAACTCGAACCGGATAAAATAGAACCTGCCCCCAAGATAGGTACTAAATTAAACACCGAGTTCCTCAAAGGCATGGGTAAACGAGAGGAAGAGTTTGTTATGATTCTAGATATCGACAAGGTGTTCTCCACTGATGAATTGGACATTTTCTCCCAGGCCGGACGCATACCGATAAACAATCAAGATACATCAGAAGCGGAAAAACCGGCAGAACACTAGGCAATGAGTTACCCAGCAGCAAGCTGCGGGGTTAGTCAACCCTAAAGACCGTCAAAACACAATCAAACATTCAGATGCCGGCAAATCCCAAGGTCGACATCTGAATGTTTACCTCATAAAATGACAAGAAGTTCTATCCAAGCATAGAAGAATACAAGGGATAAGGGGCACTGAATGAAAACATTATAGAAAACATTCAGCCTCTATGATATAGAAATCGTCATATGGATACAAAACTCCTGTATGATAGCATACATAAGCTGATAACAAAGGCCTGCACAGAACTTCCTGAGGACGTCAACAGGGCTCTCGTCAATGCATATGAGACAGAAGGCAATAAGACCATAGCCTCTGACACTATAGGTATCATACTTAAAAACATTAGTCTCTCAAAAGAAAACAAACAGCCTATCTGCCAGGATACAGGTTCTATATTCGCACAGGTCAGATACGAACCCGACACATCGGCCTCAACAGTAGCATATGCAATAAAGGAGGCTGTTAAAGATCTTACACTCCATGGCATGCTCAGACAGAATTGTGTTGATCCGTTAGTGGAAAAAAACACTGGTGACAACACGGGGGATCATGTACCTCAGATCCATTTCATACCCCATAACGGACCGACTCAGATAAAGATTATGCTAAAAGGAGGTGGATCCGAGAACATGGGAATCCAGTACAGCCTACCACATACGGAACTGTATGCAGGGAGGGATCTTGACGGGGTCCGCAAATGTCTGATCGATGCTGTTTACCAGGCACAGGGGAAAGGATGTTCGCCCGGCATCCTAGGGGTATGCATCGGAGGGGACAGGGCATCCGGGTATCTGATTGCAAAGGAACAGTTGTTCCGTAATATAGAAGATATAAACCCGTCATCCAAACTTGCCCGCCTTGAGAAGACTGTACTCGACCAGGCCAATTCCCTTAATATCGGCCCGATGGGTCTTGGAGGAAAAAGCACACTGTTGGGTGTAAAGATCGCTGCTGCCGGTAGGCACCCCGCCTGTTACTATGTAACGGTCAGTTATTCGTGCTGGGCCACAAGGCGCTATTGCATCGAACTCAGCCCTGAAGGCAGGATACAAAAATGGCTGTAAAAAATATAGCATTCCCGACATCTGACAGTACTGCCCGATCGCTGACTGTCGGCGAGCAGGTGAGTATATCGGGAACGATCATTACCGCCAGGGACCATGTGCACAAGCACCTGTTTTCAGGCGGAAAAGCACCTGTAGACATGAAAGGCATAGGCATCTACCACTGCGGCCCTGTTGTCTTGAAGAAACAGGACACATGGAAAGTTGTCGCAGCCGGCCCCACAACCTCCATAAGGGAAGAGCCTTATGAAGATTATATAATAAAGACATATCGACCATGCGCCATCATAGGCAAAGGCGGCATGGGCGACAAGACCCTGAAGGCAATGGCAGATTGCGGGTGCGTTTATCTCAATGTCCCCGGAGGCGCTGCCCAATACCTTGCAAGGTGTATCCGTAGCATCGATGGTGTATATCTGATGGAATTCGGACCTGTCGAGGCCATGTGGGTATTGCAGGTCGAAGGGCTCCCTGCACTGGTAACCATGGACTCTCACGGAGATTCCCTTCATACTGTCGTTAAGAACGATTCACACACAAGAATGAAGGAAGTGCTTGATATAACTTTTAATTATGACTGAAGTCTTACCCATGCGCAATAAAAGAAAATGGGATAACAACATATTGCATCATAACAGGAGTATGATAAGGAGGATAACCTAATGAATGTAAAAGAGATGTTTGATTTAAAGGGCAAGGTAGCGATAATCACCGGTGGCGGCAGGGGCATCGGCAAGTTCATAGCGACAGGCCTTGCAGAGGCCGGGGCGAATGTGGTTATCGCATCCAGGAAGATCCAGGTTTGCGAAAAAACCGCCGTCGAGTTGGAAAAGCTCGGAGTACAGGCACTGGCCGTCAAATGCGACATGGCATCAAAGGAGGATATAGACAACCTTGTAGACGAAACAATGAAGGAGTTCGGCAAGATAGATATCCTGGTGAATAACGCGGGCATTACCTGGGGCGCACCTACACTTGATTTCCCCCTGGAAAAATGGGAAAAGATATTCGACGTTAACGTAAAGGGCGTATGGATCCTTTCCCAGAAGGTGGCAAACATCATGAAAGACGCGGGTGGTGGCAAGATGATCAATATATCTTCAATATTCGGCTCCCGTGGTTCTATCGAAGAAGGTCACCCTGCAGTGGCATACAACTCATCAAAGGCAGCCATAGAGGTGCTCACGAAAAACCTCGCAGTCAAGCTTGCAAGACACAAGATCTATGTAAATGCAATTGCACCCGGATTCTTCCGCACCGACATGATGGAATACATATTCAAGCCTGAAATGAAGGGCATACTGGACATCATGATAGGTCAGATCCCGCTCAAGATGTACGGCGAGGAAGACCATATCAAGGGCCTGGCCCTGTTCCTGGCATCATCTGCATCCGATTTCATAACAGGTTCGATTGTTCCTTTAGACGGCGGATTAGGGGCGATGTAAGGATTACCTTAGATGATCTTAAGAAGAGACCCTTTTCACTCAGGAAGAGGGTCTCTTTCTTATCTTATGCGGCAAATTGCAATTACATTTCACAATTGGCTAATCCTTGATTCAAGATAGCAGTTCTATTCATCTTGGCATGAGGAATGTTTTCTTATAGATCTGCACACTCAGGCTTTCTGTACCATATGTTAATATCTTCTGATTATATCTCTATCAAACAGATGCCGCTTTCCCCTGAATTTTCCTTCACTCCTTCACCGGGTTCAAAGGGGGGGTCAAAAACCACAACCTTGAAACCTTCATCTCGCTTCTCTCTTCCAGCATGTTGTTCTATATCAGATACGTGCCCTAGAAGTATAAATATCGTGTACATACTATGGGCTTTGATGAGCGACAATTAGACCTGTTACAGCCGATTTAGTTACCGGCCAAAATAGCCGGTAAGGAAGCAGGCCAAGCCACACCCACCGGTTTCCTTCTGTTTTTTCAAAGAGCATATGTGTACAAATTTATTGAATTATGCTCGATTATTTATGGAGAAGCTAGATATTTAAGGACTGTTCAGCGGTTAAAGAGAGCGTCTTCTCTTTAATCGCTGATAGGGTTAAGGCCGTGATTGTCACATTCTGTCAAATGTTGGAGCCTGACCCCTCTGCCACATGTTACTTGTTCGTTCCGTGACAGCGGGTGGAATCTGAACGTAGGCTCCTTACGAACAGATACCTCTTCAGGCAGTGTGTCAGCCGTATTGCTTGGCAAATGTCAATATTTCACGGATGTCCCTCTCCCCCTTCAACGTGGTATATAATGATGATGGATTGTTAATAACTTTGCATAGTACTGGTCCCTCTGAAGATAATGTGCTGGATTTAATGATATTTCAAATGCTCATAAATGGAAGAAAACCAACAAAATTACCAGGAAGCCAAAATAATAGAATAGTTGTTACGTATTAGAACTTTACCACAACTACTACTGTTAAAAACAGTCAGAGGGATCGCAACAATCAACAAAACTAAAGAAGAATAATTTGATTTGAGCTAAGAATACAGCTGTCACACTGATTGTAGAGGTATTTTTTCATAAGGTGCCTTCGTTTATGAAACGTCCACTGTCACGGAAGGAGCAGGCAAGACACATAATGCAGTACAATTATCGGGACCTTTTTGAAAAGGTCCCGGCAGTAAAGAAGCCGTGCCGATAATCCACATTGATGTAAAATGCGGCATCTTCAGCGCCAGCGGCAAAAAGACATAGAAAACTGACCGCCCATACAAAAATACAGCTATCTGCAATAAACCGTTCTTTATAGAACCATCTCGAAACTGTATATCTGTTGGAGTTGTCAAAACAAAAGGGCACTGCATAGAAAATTCCAGATATTGCCACGATATCTATACTTCATCATGTATCTGATGAAGACCAACATACTGGAATAGAAAAGCGGGATGAAGATTCCAAGGTGGAGGTTTTTGACCCCCCCCTTTGAACCCGGTGAAGGAGTGAAGGAAAAATCAGGGGAAAGCGGCATCTGTTTGAAGCGTTACATCCATGTATCGCACCCTACGGGCGCACGTAAAGTGCGTCCAATCCTGCTATCCCTGCAGAATTGTGAGCGGAGTGAAACGGAGCGAGTTATACCGCAACCTGAATTTTACGAACGAGTGAACAAACCCGAAGGGCGGGTTCATGGGGTGCCTTTTCTTTGCTACTTTCTTTTGGCACCAAAAGAAAGTACATAAAAAAAGGATCATAGGCAAAACATACACTTGTAAAAGCTATCTATTACGACAGCCAGAATATACTCTTCTTCAATTCTGAGATCTTCTGACTGGCGGCAAGGTGACCCTTTTCCAAAAACAGGTCGAAGCACTCGAAATTAGTCCAGTTATATGAACCGATATCGGGCCGGATCACGCAGTCTATATCCCTCGTCACGTACACATCCATATATTCCCTGGTTATGTCATAGCTCCTGAATACTACATCCAGGCTGTGGTGGATATCCTGTTCCTCGTCAACGACATCGATATTTCTTGTAACATCCACGCCTATCAGATAATCCGGCTTGCATGTCTTTGCCATATAATTCGGGATCATCTCGGCAACCCCGCCGTCTACCAGAAGCATCCCGCGATACTTCAGAGGAGGGAAAAATCCAGGGGTTGCACAGCTTGCCTGCAGGGCAGTACACAGGTCCCCCTCGTTGAAGATTATGGGATTTCCGGTTATAAGATCCACACTCATGCACTTGAAAGGTATCTTCAGGTCTGCAAATGTGTGATCGCCGACAAGTTCCTTCATATGCAGGACAAAGGTCTCAGGGGTTACAACGGATCTCCGTCTGAGTGCCCTTGTATAAAAATAGCCCTGTTTGATTGTGGCCTGAATCTTTTCAAAGAATGTCAGCGATTTGTCGGGTTCAGGGACTTCCATCTCTCGCTTTGTCTCCTGAAAAAGGGGGGAATGCATGTAATCCTCAAGCCTGCGCTGCACCTCGTCTACATCGAGATACAGGCTATACATGGCACCTATTATTGCTCCGAAGGATATCCCCACGATATAATCCAAGGGTATATCTGATTCCTTTAGCGCCCTGAGCACCCCTATATGGGCGATACCCCTGGAACCACCAGCCCCAAGGGCCAGCACAACCCTTTTTTTCCTTCTCAACCTCATAGGATCTTTACTTTATACTCATCCCTGTCCATATCCTGGAGGTATACGGCATAGTAGTCTCCCGAGGACCGTTCAAACCATCTGAAGCCCTGGCTTCTGCAGTCACTGCACGCATCCCGGGGTATGTGGATGCCGAGAATATTATATCCGGTCGATGGATGCGAATCTATCCTGAAAGCCCCGGGGCATTTTCTGCATGGCCTGATCATCTCCCTCTGGGTCTCTGATATACCGTCCGTGTCATAAAATATATTCCTGTGCCTTTCTACAAGACCTTCTTCAACCGCAGCAGGCCCACCTTTCGATCTCCACTGTTTCAAAAGCTGCTCGCACAGATGGGTGATATATTCGATCACACGGGGATCTTCCCTTATCTTCTCCGGATCGAGATCAGGTTCCCTTACATAAGAATAATCCACCCCGGCAAGGGCGAGTATGATCCCGGTATTAACATAAGGCAGGGCAGCCTCTATGGAATAACCGCCCTCTAGCACACATATGTGGGGCGAAAGGATCTCATTGAGCCTTGCATAACCGCCAGCCGTAAACGACATGTTTGTTATGGGATCTGAGTAGTGATTGTCCTGGCCTGCTGAATTTATTATAAGATCTGGCTTGAAATCATCCAGCACGGGCATGACAAGGTGTTCCATCACGTGCAGCATGCCCTGGTCGCTGGTCCTGGGCGGCAAGGGGACATTCATTGTCATGCCCTTTGCCGTGGGTCCGCCCGATTCGTCCGGAAAACCCGAACCCGGATACAATGTCCTTCCGTCCTGGTGCAGGGATATGTACAGGACGTTCGGATCATGCCAGTATATGTCCTGTGTACCGTCGCCGTGATGGCAGTCCGTATCGACAATGGCTATCTTCTTGATCCTCGGATAGTTCTTCCGTACCCATTCCACCATCACTGCCTCTATGTTGATATTGCAGAAACCCCTTGCACCCTGCACAACCCTCATGGCATGATGCCCAGGCGGCCTTACCAGGGCGAAGACATTGTCCACTATGCCGTCCAGGACAAGCCTTGCAGCCTCAATACACCCGCCGGCAGATATATTGTGCGAGGGTGTTATCCGGGATCTTACATCCGGAACACAAAAATGGGCACGCTCTATATCATGATCTTCAGCAAAACCCGCCTTGAACTCCCTGATCCCTTCTATATCCAGCAGCCCCTCCTCCAGGACCTGATCCTGGGTATACAGGAGTCTTTCCTGCCTTTCAGGGTGTTTCGGACTTATCTCCCAGTCATAAGCAGGGAAAAATATCAAACCCGTCTTTTTCTTTGCCTTGATCATTGCCCTCTCCATTGGCTGATAATTCCCGGCCTTGTCTGCATCTTGACCCTCATATTTCTTCCGGCGGTACTGAACCCCCTGACTATATTGAATGACTGCTCTTCTATGACGGACACGTCGAAATCATCACTCAGACCCAAATATGCCGCGTTTTCCTTGATCGCTTTTTCGCCCATTGAGCGCAGATCTTGTAGGCTCAATAGCTGAGGAGCTTCTTCCTCTATACCAAGCTCCGGGCATATCAATCTATCCAGGTGCGTATCTGCAAGCAGGGTAATCTGGGTAGTTGTCTTTGCGAGCGCTGCCCCGAGGGCATTTGCCACCATAAAATTATCAGGCACGATACATTCCAAGGAAAAGGCCTTTTCTATGTATGGTTTCAAAAGCATTGCAGGACCGCCCACTACCATTATCCGATCAGGCCTTACTATATCGGGATGGAGCATTTCATAGATCGTGTATACTGGGTGGCTGTTTATCTCTTCGATGAATGCATCCACCTCATTCTTTATGTTTTTCACCATGGTCGAGATGATCTCTTCTGCTACTGCCTTTTCATCCCTACGCAATTCACAGGCCATTTCACTTATCGCTCTGCATGCCATCTCAGGGTCCCCCTGGGCAAAACCACCGAGCAGCGCAAAGGCATCCATGGGGGTGGGAATATCCCCGCCAAGGGCAACAGGCGGACCGTGTCGGATCGGCCCCACACATATCCGGTCATTATTGATCCTTACGCAGGAGTCTCCACCTGAGCCTACGGACAGGACCTTCAGGCCCCTTACGAGCGTCTTTACCCCTGAAATATCGAGGCCTTTGGGTTCAAAGATTGGCACTCCCTTAAGCAGTATGCCTATATCCGTGGTTGTACCACCCACATCGAGCACGAGTGTTGTAGATGATTTGTCGCCGTTAAGGGCCAACGCCCCCATCATGCTTGCTGCCGGACCGGACAGTATCGTCTCCACAGGAAGCCTGTCGGCTGCAGACGATGAGAATGTCCCTCCATCCGCCTTCAGAAATAATAGCGGTGCGTTAATGCCAAGTTCGTTCAATGCGTTTTTTACGGCATCGACAAAGGTCTTTTGCAAGGGCATGACCGCTGTGTTTAGATAGGTGGTATGTATGCGTCTGGGAAAATCCAGGCTTCCGCTAATGGAATGCCCCATGGAAGAACACTTGAAATCCTTTTCTATCATAGAGCATATGGCTGTTTCATGAGACGGATTTCTCACGGAAAATTTTGATACTACACCTACGCCCTCGACTCCCGTTTTCTTCAAACTGCCGGCCACGGAAACCACCTGATCCCTGTTAAGCGGGATATATTCCCTACCCCTGTGGTCCATGGCGCCATCGACCATAAAGAAATCATCCGTAAGAAAAAAATTCCTTGGATCAATGCCAGGGCCGGCTGATATGATCATGCCTGTAAGCGGGTATATCTTTTGGATTATTGCATTTGTCGAGAGGGTGGTTGAAAGGACTACGCGCCTTATTGCCGTATAATCTATATCCAGGGCATCGATGACCTCCATGATGGAGACTACCAGATCGCTTCCTGTCACGGCCTTTGCCGTGTCCACAATCTCTCCCTCATGTATACATACAGCATCCGTGTGTGTTCCGCCAATATCAATACCGAGTATCATAAACTCTCCTTCTCAACCGGACTAACAAAATCGAACAGATCTACAGGCCATTTGCACATTGTCCGTACATAGGTAAACTCCGGCTTTGCAAATAGAAACGTCTCCATCTCGTATAGGCAGCCTTGGAAAAAACATGGCATAACCATAACAACATCTATAGAAAATAGCAATGAAGAGAAATCATGCGTATAATCCTTCATGCACGGCATTTTGGAAGCTTGCGCCCATGGGGAGTATCTGGTAGGAGATTGGATGCAAACAATATGGAGGGATCTTTGAAAAGGATAATCATTCTATGTTTAACTGCTGTCTTAATGTTCGGATGTTCCACATCCGACCCTGAGATATCGGATGTGACGATATCGGATACGAACCCTGTCACCGGGCAGAAGACCATGCTTCAGATATATGCCTCTACAGACAACCCGCCGTTTAAATATAACTGGACCTGTGACGGAGGCGTCTTCGATGAATCGAACAGTGATGAATACTGGGCCTACTGGACTTCGCCTGACGAACCAGGGGCCTATTCCATAACCTGCACGGTTACAGATGATGAAGACAGGGTCACTGACTACACATTTTCCGTTGACGTGACTGCCCGCCAGGTAGAGACCGGACTCATCGATGCCGATGAAGAGGCCTTATGCATGGACAAACAGACCGTTTCAACGGTCGGTGGCATATGGGTGTCGATCAAGGGAAAAAGCATACGTTATTTCTCTTCCTCCACTATCGAGGATACCTCATGGGACCATGACTTCAACACCTTTTATCTCGATCTTGATGAATCCTTTCAAAGCTATCTGGTTTGGGGTGCATACGATCACAGCAGGGATATTACTGTCATATCATCCAGTGATTCTATGACGGTCACATGCCAGACATGCCTCAGCCATGAAATGATCAATGACTTTTCTATAGATATGATAAACCCGGATAAACTGTGGATAGGCGCTAACTCCGGGCTTCACTATTACGACAAGTCATCGAACACAGGAGATACCTATAAAAATGTGCATGTGTACGACCTTTCAAACGGACCTGTATATACTTATGCCGCCACAGATAGCGGTCTGTATGCATTGGGTTCTTCTGAAGATCCTATCTATGAGGGTTCAACCTGTCATGCATATATCGATGGGGATGAGGAATCCATTGTCATCTGGACAATAACCGAAGGCCTTGTGTGCAAGGACGGACAACCCCTTTCATCCCAGCCGGACGAGATCGTATGCAGTCTGGACATGGACTCAAAAGGAAACATCTGGAACGGCAAGTACTGGTGGGACGGCACGTCGTGGCAGTCACCTGACGGGCTTGAGGACATTACCATAGTAGAATCACAGGTGAGCAACGAGGGACTCGTCTACATGCGCTCCGATTCAGGGACACTTTTTAGCTGGTAGCCTTGTCCCTGAAGCTATATCCCCTGCTATCCGATCGAGGATGTCGTTCATAAGTTCTTCAGGGTATGGAGAAGGCACATATACCCTGATCATCCAGTTTACATGATACGCATCCTTTTCGGACGTGGCCCTGACCCTGCGCATGAAACGGGTATCGCCATCAGTGGTATCTATTATGCGTACTGTAAGGTATACCACCGAGGGTGAATGGGTTCCCCCGTAAAAGATATGTTCGATCTCTCCATCTAGAATATACCTTGTAGGGACAAGGTCCTTGTCCGCATATACAACCCTGACAAAGGCCTTGTGATTAAGGAGATATTCCTTCATCCTGCCTGCCGCATACACCCCCCACACCTCATCGTGGGCCTTGAACGGCACAACGGTAATACCCTCATCAAAGGCTTCTGCCATGCCCCAGTCTATGGGCGTGACCTCATCACAGTCTCTACTGGGCTTTACAAGGGCACAGCCGGACATGAAACAGGACAGCAACATGAGGTATACCATTAACATTCTGATATTATGCATATTCATCCAGTACTCTCTTAAAAACTGCTATCTTTCATAGATCCTGAACCCCCTTGAAGGGCCTATCAGATCTTGAATGTAATCGGATTTTTTCAGGACAATGGTTATCGAGGTAATCACGTCATTGGTGGTGTAATCTACGGCCCGTGATGTTATGAGGATATCCTTTCCCCTTGCCACATAGGTGCTTACAAGGATTATCTCTGCCCTGAAATTGTCCCGGACCCTGCTTGCATCCCTGCTCAGGCTTACAAAACCGTCCTCGCAGGTGATATACGGCTCCCGGCGAAGCTGCACCTCTACGACATTTGCGTTATTCTTGGCCATGGCCCCGATCAGAAGTTCCTGCAGTGCGAGGCTGAAATCACTCGGCGCGAGCGATACCGCCTCCAGGGGTGTGCTTACGAGAATAGAGACACCCATATATGAACGTTCAAGCCCTTTGCATATATCCCGGGCGATCTCATCCGCACAGTCTTCTATGGAGCTCGAATGGGGTGTGCTGAAATGCGCGCAGCCGCCTATCATCACGCAAAGGATAAGGACAGGTATCATCCTCATGGCTGACCGCCCACCGGGATGATGACCTTTGTCCTGTACCTGTAGGAACACAGGGCCTTGTTCCATTTTTCCGATGAATTGTCCAGATACGCCTCCTGCGTGGCTATTACCCTTCCCCTGTGGCTTATTCTTGCCCGCACAAGTATATGTTGTCTCGAAGGGGTCATAACTATCATAAGGCTGTAGTCTGCCGGTTCGGAGCCTTCAAAGACACTGAAACCGAGGCGTGTAAGGTGCCTCTTTATCATCGATACAATATATGCCTCGCTCATCATGGGAGAGTGAGGCCGCAGGTTGTCCTGCCAGCTTACGGCGATGCTGTCGGGGGTGATGCCCGATACCAGGTTGGAACATATCTCGATGACCTCCCTCTCCAGACGCACCATGTACTTATCGTCAGGCCATATCTGGTCGGCCGGGATCTTGGCCTCTGTAGCACACCCGATACACAATATGGATGTCATTAATAATAAGAATAGGATTCTGCCCACATCTATAGTTATCGGGCTAAAAAACAAAAATATTAAAAAAACAGTTTAGAATTATCAAGAAATCGCAAGGCTTTGTAGTATCAAATAATACTTTATTTTTTACACATCACGGCCTTAGGCTGCTCCACAAATTATTGTCCTCAACAAATGCACCTGATTCCCATTTACCTACTCTACCATCGGAATGTATCGCGAAAATGATCGTCTCTCCTGCCTGAGCATTTCTCCCTGTTGCGGTTGCTATATAACTCAGGTTTCCAGCACCGAGGTTTATAGTAACCAGATAATTATCAACACTAGGATCAGGGTATCCTTGTCCTGCCAAATTGTTAGTATACCACCCGTTTTCCGCTCTTACCTTTTCTTCATCCAGGGCCACACTCTGCAGTGCGGTTATCGCATCCGCCCTTCTTGTCCTGGTGATATATCCGGTATATGACGGTATGGCGATCGCGGCCAGTATGCCAACAATTACAACAGCCATCATAACTTCCATCAGTGTAAAACCTTTGTTTCCCATATATATCTCTCCTTAGTATGGATACAGCTTAATATAATATATCGGCAGATTCAACAACAAGACAAGGGATGTAGCATTTTTCTTTTCGTATTTATCCCATCAACAACGTGGCCCTATTGACTATGATGCATGTTACGATATATGCAACAGGTAAATGAAAGGCTATGTGAAGATATTTACATACGGCTGCCAGATGAACGATCTGGACAGCCTAAAGATGTATTCCATCCTGTCCAGGAACGACTGGGAGCCGACTGTTGACACTGAACAGGCTGATATCATTATATTAAACACATGCTCTGTCAGGCAGAAGGCCTATGAAAAGGCCATGAGCAACCTCGGCAGGCTCAGAAAATATAAAGCGGGGAAACCCTCCCTTATCATCGTCTTTGCAGGCTGCGTGGCACAGCAGGAAGGCCTCGATATAAAAGCCCGCATGCCGCATGTCGATATCGTGTTAGGCACTCATCAGCTCCACAGGATCAATGAATCGATCCTATATGTTCAGGAGAAAAAATCTACATATGTAAATACCGATTTTATAGACTATATATCATCCATGGATGTTATACCGGACAAGGCCTTCATGGTCCCGGGACACAGGGCATATATAAACATCATGCAGGGTTGCAACAATTTCTGCACATACTGCATTGTCCCCTATGTGCGGGGCCGTGAGATAAGCAGGGATTACAAAAACATCCTCAATGAAATAGATTCTCATGCATCATCAGGGGTTAAAGAGGTCTTTCTCCTGGGCCAGAACGTCAATTCATATAACGGCGGCATAACCTTTCCCGAGCTGCTCAAGAGGATAAATGCGATACAGGGGATAGAGCGCATACGCTTCACCACCTCCCACCCCAAGGACATGAGTGACTCTCTGATCGAGGCATTCGGAACCCTGGACAAATTATGCAACCACATACACCTGCCCTTCCAGTCAGGTTCAAATAGGGTATTAAAGGCTATGAACAGGCATTATACCAGACAGTCTTACTTCTCTCTGATAGAACGTCTCAGGCGCTCGAGGCCTGACATGGCCTTCAGCGCGGATGTCATGGTCGGATTCCCGGGCGAGACCGAGGATGATTATCAGCAGACCATCGACCTCATAAGCGAGGTGAGGTACGATGTGCTCTTCTCGTTCAAATATTCCGTACGGCCGGGAACAAAGGCGGCCGAATGGCCTGACGACATCTCTACCGAGGACAAAAAACAGCGTCTTGCAAGGCTGCAGGACCTGCAGAAGACAATCATGCTAGAAAACTATCAGAACCGCATCGGCAAGATCTACGATATCCTGGTCGACGGCATCAGTTCGAAGCACCCGGACCAGGTACATGGCAGGACCACGCAGAACACCATTGTCAATTTTAAGGGTTCTCCTTTGCTCATCGGCACTACGGTCAAGGTGTGCACCACCCTTGCAAATCCGAACACCTTTACAGGGCAGATGCTTAAATAAGGTTTTACATAAATATCACTGGAACATCAAACACACCGATGGTACATATACACCATGCAGAATCCTAAGAGATGGCCGACCATTATCATACTCGTCGCCATGCAGATCGCCTGGATCACTGTCGCGATCATATGGTTCGTCTGGTACACGCGTTACCGAAATATAAAGATGCAGCCCATAGGCGCGTGGGACATCGTTATCATCATCGAGGTAGCAGTGCTGCTTCTGTTGATCCTTACCGGTATATATGTCCTGTTTATCCTGTACCAGAAGCAGCTCACCCTCATGAGGACACAGATGCACATCATATCGTCCATAACCCATGCATTCAAAACACCCCTTGCCACGATGCAGCTCTACCTGGAAACCATATCCAAAAGGGATCTGTCAGAAGATATAAAAAAGCAGCTCCTTACCGGCATGCTCAACGAAAACCAGAGGCTCAAATCCCTTGTGGAGAACTTTCTGGAAAGCGCAAGGCTGAGCTATAACCGGAAACCGTATATCTTCTCTGTCATATCCCCTTCAGAACTGATCAATACATTCAAATCACGTCACGAAATCCTGTTAAGGAATGTCGAACTCTCGACGGAGATAAGGGATGAACCATCTATCTCAGTGGATATGGTCGCGTTTGATATGGTATTGTCAAACCTTATAGAAAACGCTATCCATTATTCGACCGACATCGCCCAGGTAGATATCAGGGTCTGGGCTGACAGAAGATGGGCCTATATAGAATTCTCCGACAAGGGCATAGGGATACCAAGAGAAAGACACAGCGATATATTCAAGATGTTCAAAAGGCTGCCCGATGCAGTCGCCCTATGGGGCTCGGGTACAGGTATGGGGCTCTATGTGGTAAAGGCCATAATAAAGGCCCACGGAGGCAATATCAAGATAAGCGGGGGGACAAAGAGGCAGGGCACATCTTTTCTTATACGGCTGCCTCAAAAAAAATCATGAAGATAAGATGGCGGATACTGGTTATAGAAGACGACCATGCCCTTGCATTGGGGCTACGTATAAACCTCGAGGCGGAAGGGTACCATGTAATACATTTTCTGAGCGCTGAAGAAGGCATAGAGTTCCTTGAAAACTCGAGCGCAGACCTCATCGTGCTCGATCTCATGCTGCCGGGCATGGATGGAATACAGGCCCTTTCCCATATAAGGAAGGAAGACCCGAAACTGCCTGTCCTCATCCTTACGGCTAAGTCCGCTGTTGATGACAGGGTCGAGGGCCTCAAGGCCGGTGCGGACGACTATCTCACAAAGCCCTTTCATCTGGAGGAATTCCTGCTCAGAGTCAAGAGGATGCTCGACCGCTATGAGTGGTATAAAGCGGAGGATATCCTCAGGATCGGAGACACGACCATAGACTACAACACCCTAGAGGTCAGTGGTCCCGACGGCGTAAACCTGCGCATAACCCCGCACGAGGCAAACCTCATACAGTATCTCTCAGCCCACCAGGACCGTATAGTGACAAGGGCCGAGCTATTGAAACACGTCTGGGGGCTGGACCCCGGCATAGAGACCAGAACCGTCGACACATTTATCTCGCGCATACGCAGGTACATAGAACAAGACCCGTCAAGGCCGGAGCACATCATCAGCGTACGCGGCAAGGGCTACAGGTTCATGCCGTAGCATCTTGGTGCATAAACCAGGCAAAGGCACGCCCTCACCATGATGTTTATCCAAACCTTACGGTCCCTCAGATATCGACCTTGTTCCTTTTCAGATCTATCTTCCTCCATAAGCCGTTAGATACAAAGCATTCCCAACCCCATTTCAGCCATTTCAGCAGAGAAAATGCCAGCCATAATGCCCAGGCGAGCATCAGCACACGGTATACAAACATGGGCAGAGATAAAACCCATGGCTGCGGCACGGCAGATCCTATCCTGTCGACGGTCCAGTGAAGCATAAAATTATATGACCCGTTACCGGATATATGCATATCCGGCAGTCCGAGCAATCCACCCTGTACGGCCGTATACAGACCAATCAAGGCAGCAACAGTCCACACTGCATAGATAATCTGTTCGAGATCAAAGACAAACCACCCTTGCCGGGTGATCTTTTGTCTCTTTTTCAGACCCAGGGCGATAAACCACCCGACAATAACAATAGTCATTACAGGATTGATCTGAGACAACCCCATACCGAGCAGAAACCATTGCCATGACTTAAGAGGTGTTATCCTGAAAAGGCCAAGCCCTATCGAAACGATCACGACGACAATAAGGTAACTCCAGAAAAGAACGGCAGGGCCGAGCCGTGGACCACCGGCCAAAAGGATCCATCTGCTTTTGGGCATCTCATATGTAATATTAAGATTCACGGACTGAGAGCCTATATCCAGACCGGGCAGCCTTGTGATCAATCCGGTTTCGGATTGTTGGTTCCACTGGACACCTATATTCTGACTTCCAGGCCTTAACGGGACGATTATCTCACCATCTTTATCCCTGATAGGTTGATCCTTACCCTGTATACTAACGCTGTCAAGGTCTGCATGCTCCGGTATGACTATCCTGTGATGTATCCCCTTGCTGCTCCTTATGTTCATAGATAAAGATACTCGGTCCAACCTCTTGCCCGGTGTATACGCAACATCTGCATTATCAATGGTCACTGTCTGTCCGGACAAGGCCTTTGGCCTGGATACCGATATCTTCACCTCTTCGCCGGGCCATGGTCTCCATTGAGGTTTCCACTGCCCTTGCTCATTCTTATTATGTATGAGAGGTATTCCGGACAGGTCACAATGCCAGATCGGGCTTGCATTAAGGACCCATATCTCAGAAAAAGGCACATCAACGGATGCCTTCAACAATATGGTATCTGATTTTTTCAAGGATGATATCCATCTTATCTCATCTGCTTCAGGTCCCATACTGATGACGGCAGAATCGCCCTCGACCCTGATATCGGTTGCGGTTATCGATTCCCCTTCCAGCAAAGGCACCGAGACTACAACCGGGTCACCCACAGGTGTAATCCTTTTTATCCTGTTTAAGACCGTCCAATCGAGGCCGAGTAATATCTCCCGTTCCAGCTCCATGAATGCCGGCAGCTGTATCACCATATTATCCTGCTCATCTGTCTTTTCGATCTGTCTCTTAACGAGTTTTATACTGCCTTGCACCTTTGCATCCTGATCTATCCCTTGTACATCCCACCCTTGAGTCTTAAAACCGACATTATGAGGTCTTAGAGGAAGAAGGACTTCAAATGAGGCAACCTGCGGTGTGTGCCCCTTTAATCTGATGTTGTTCACGCCTTCAGGGACCAAGATCCATAACAGACCGTCTTTATCTCTTGCCAGTATCTGCGAGGGTATAGAATTCAGCGTTACCGCCTGCGGTCTCCATAATGATGAAGAACCCGGCAAGGGTATTGCCGTGTCTGCAATTGCATTAACCTCACAGTCAATAACGATTTCATCATCCATTATATCCAGTCTCATGCTATCGATCGCTGCACAATAAGGGTGACATTCAGGTCCCTCGAGGAGCCTTTTCTGCAGTTCTTTCAATAGCTCCGGAGACGGATAGGAAGAACAGTACGCATTGTTCCCCGGCATTCCTGCAAATAAACCAAGGCACAAGACAACGGATACACCGGCCATCTTATTCAACCTTTTCATCTTGTCGGACCATTCGCGCACAGGGATCATCCTTACAATCAGCACCGCAAGCAATATCACCCTTAAAAAGGCCAGAAAAAGATTGACACCTGGAGACAAATACCAGAGCCTCACCTCCTGGCCCCTGTCTACAGGGCCGTTCCATGCCAGCTTATAATTCCTCCATTTCCATTTCGGCAGCCCGGGCCCTGTCTGGATAAGGGCGTTCGGGTCCTGCATCATAAATGATTCCTGATCATACTTTGGTTCTTGATCGGACAGCCCGGACAGGCTCCTCGTCCTCGACAATGTAGATTTCAGAACACGCCCTTGTTTTTTATAGACCTTTTGAGGCTCTGCCATTTGATATGATTCATCTTCGTGCATCGCTATGCTGTCGCCTTTTGTCTGCATGATATTCATCCATGACACATACCCAGGGGGTTCCAGTTGGGGATAGACACCCCACCTGGCCTGATTGACCATAAACGGAAATGACAGGCCTATCAATATAACTATCGATATTAACTGCCAGGAATTAACGAGGCCTTTAAACTTCCCTTCCGGCATGACACTTATTAACGCTGTAGCGGCAAGTATATGAAGCCATACTATCCGCGGCGAACCTATCTCATGATATATCAGGATCATGGTAACCAATGCCAGCAGACCCCATTTCCAGTCCCACAGTTTGAATATACCGAGAGAAATGATAAGCACCAAAAAGACATTGAGAAGGTTCCACTTATCCAGCCAGGTACCCGATATCCTGTCGACACCTTTTGCAGCCAGTATCTTCCATCCCGGAGGGACATTCAGATATCCTTCCAGAGACTGGAAATCGTGATCCCAGCCGACGGATTTCAGCCTTTCGAGAGATTCATCGTACCTGGATTCCGCTATAAGGTTCAGGTGTCCTTTTCGCAGCTCAACCCCTGACTTTCCGTTATAATTCGTTATGAGCTGATCCTGTCCATCCACCTTTGCATGCCCCAGCAATCCCGGTTTATTCATGGCAAGATACCACTGCCTGCTCATGGTCCCGCCGATAATATCCTGAACAGTGTATCCCAGGCCATCAAAGTCCAGCCACCATGTCCTTTTGAGATTCAACTGGTCGGGCGCGGGATCAGGATTCCCCCTCTTTATTTCATGAAACACTATCTCATCGCCTGAATTTACTATATAAGACGGAAACTCTTTCCACGGCAGGTTTGTCTGGTTCGGATCTATAGCCTGTATCCCCTTTATCTCCACCATCCTTAAGTGGTTCTGGGATTGAAAGGCCCAAACCTCCTGATCTCCTATGGTATCTACCGGGCCTATCTTATGTATCGCCTCGGTTGACCTGGCAAGGATCTGAATAACCCACCGTCCGGGTCTCGCCTGTATCAACAATTCGCCGTCTGCCTCAATCCTCGTGGGGATAGGACTCTGAATCTCCATAGGGGTAAATCCTTCAACAACCACATTGATCAATCTTATCTCGCGTGCCTTTCCTGATACATTCAGTTTCAGATGGGTCTTTATCCTTGCCGGTATAAGGTCCTGCACAATACGGTAGGCCTTCACCTCAAAAAAATCCTCTGATTTTTTGAGAGACTCTTTCTTATGAAGCCAAATCTCCCCATTATTGCCGTAAAAAGGATGCTCTACCTCCCTGCCGCCGACCCTGAGATGCACTATCCCTGTTTCTGCAGGGACTGTTATCATTTCAGGCAGTTCATCCCATGAAAAAACACCTTCTATGAAATATTTACCGGGATTCAGGATCGCGCAGGGTCTATCTCCCTTTTCAACAACAGGCAATGCCTCCTTATTGGCAACAACATTTTCAGGCCATAACACATCTGTCCCCGGGAGCAGTATCCATGACCTTTTATACACTGTCATTTTCTGCTTGAACCTGCCTCCCCTTTCATCAACAGACAATTCCAGTTGTGCAGGCCACACACAGAATCTATTGTGCATGCTGTTATAGCAGTTCGGGCAAAGGTATTCTTCTTTTCCATGGAGAACCCACTGTTCCCATTGTTTCAGTTCGGCAGGCACCTCGCCTGTTTCAGGCGTCTGTAGCGCCCAGCAGTTAAAGGTGACCATAAAGACAAACAAACAAACAGGAAAGCCCCTTGATTTCATTGAATTCCTCCTTTATGTGATTGCATGATCAGCACGCGTCACTTTGAAGACCCCTTCTTTTTAGCGATAAGCCTTTGTCTCCGCGATGGTCATACATTCATATCATTCAACAGCCTCAGTGCCGAACGTTCAGCCCTTGATTTTTTATCAATCCGTCATACCTCAATATGTTATAGAGCAAATGCAGGTTGCACCCTGTGGTCTTATCGGCCTTTTCAAGGTATATCTTGTCTCCTGTCGCCTCATACAGGTCGAGAAGGACCCAAGTCATGTTGTTTCTAGGTCTGCTCTTGGTCTTTCTTATCACGGCAAGGCTCGACCCTTAGAGTGAGCCCATTCATACCGACCACCTCGATCATTGAATCCTTTTCTGCGGCCATACCACTTCCAACAAGTTCGGCCATCCACCGTTCACCCCTTACCTCGACATGACCTGACGGATCGAGGCGATCCAGGACAATCCCGGTCAGTCCTATCATCGGATTAAATTGCGAGGCCCTTTCCCAATCATAGGCATGCCAGATAAACGGAAACAGGATAATATCCTTGGCCGCCCAAAGGCAGACAATGGTTATCAGAAGCCAGACAGGTATGTTGATCCAGTTTTTTAAAAGTATTAACACCAGGATAAAGGCGCACAGCCCTACCAGCTGGAGCCATGTATATCGCCATACTATCCTGGCTGTAACACCTTTCAGATCCATGTCTTTTTTTTAACACATGGCCCGCCTTTATCTCCAAAGACACGGGCCATGCCCTTTTCATATCAAACGGTCTTGAACGAATGCTAAAACCCTTTATAACCTCTTTTTTTCCGGACAACCACCTAGACCATCAGGTTTATCGGATCTATATATTCAGGATCTTCATCTTTCATGGACTTTATTATGTGCTTATGGAGCCTTATCTTGTGCTCGGTGAATATCGGCCTACCCTTTTTGAAGGTCTTTGCGAATTCCAGTGCGTCTTTCATCAGGGTATCCGCGTTTTCACTTGCCTTGAAAACGGCATGGTGTTCTTCGAGTTCCTTTGCCCCTGCCTTCTTACCGGAGTACACCAGCTCTTCCAGTTTATAATAGGGTATAGCCTTTTTCATGATTTCAAGCATGCTGGGCAAAAACGGGATGTTTACGTCTACCTCCGGAAAACAGAAATAACCCCTGTCGGCCTTCATTATCCTGAAATCGCATGAACAGGCAAGGACGCTGCCGTTACCGAAGGTATGACCATTGATCGCGGCGATCACGGGCATGGGAAGGGTCATGCATTTCTTGAAGACCTCGTTCATGTCATACATAAAGCTCCGTATCGAATCGAGTTCTTTATTCTGCATCGCCCCTGATATCCATACCAGGTCTATTCCTAAGGACCAGTTCTTCTGATCACTCGAGGTAATGACAATAGAATAAATATCATTGTCCTTTTCTATCTCATCAAAGGCATTCAGCATTTCCTTGGCAAAATCAGGGTTATGCCTGTTCTCGCTGGTATTCATGGTTAAAACAGCTACGGTTTCATCCTTTTTCCACTCGACTATGGCCATCATATCCTCCTGTATTGTCTATTGATTGATACGTCGTACATAACACAGGTTATGCTGAAAATGAAGAACTCATCACAATTTCGATCCTTCTCACCGCAAGCGAGCAGATGAAGGTAAGGATGAAGTACAGGCAGGTTATGGTTATCCATACCTCAAAGGTCATGTATGTGGAGGCCATCAGTTCCATGCCCTGGAAGGTAAGCTCCTGTATGGATATAACAGAGACTATGGCAGAGTCCTTTATGGTGGATATGAACTGACCGGCAAGAGGTGGCAGAATCCTCGGCGTTGCCTGGGGGAATATGATGTATAGCATCTGCTGCAGCCACGAGAGGCCGAGCGCGGAAGAGGCCTCCCACTGGCCTTTGTCTATAGAAAGTATGCCTGCGCGTATGATCTCGGCAATATAGGCGCCTTCATACAAGGCCAATGTAATAATACCTGATAAAAACACTGCAAACTGTTCATAGGGAACGAAAAACAATTCTATAAACCCCGGGGGAATCCCACGCACGAACTCGTCGATATTCACCAGTTCAAAGACCTGCGTACTGATAAAAAAATACACGATGAATATCAGAACCAGTGGCGGGGTATTCCTGACCAGCTCTACATAGGCCCTCCCCACCATGCGTCTGAACAGGCTTTTGCTTGTCCTGCACAGGGCCATTGTTGTCCCAATCATAACGGCCAACAGGCCCGACCATATACCGAGCCTGATCGTGGCAAAAAAGCCCTTGATAAGCACATTGGGTACCCACTTAGACAGATCGTCATCATACCTGAATAAGAACTGCGGCATGGCCTGCCAGTTCCAATGATATTGCAGCCCGTGCCTGATCCTGTACAAGAGCCATACAATACCCAGTATAATAATGACCGCGATAATACAGTCCAGCAATGTTATCCGGGCTTTTTTGTTCATGCCGTCTATATGCCGACCATTATAAATCATAATAAATATTTCATCATTTGACCAGGCCCTGCCATTCATTGGTGGCGAACCAGTAGTGCTTTCTCCCGGAAAGCCACCCTTCGGCATTCACTACAGTAATCCAGCTGTTTAGATAGTTGAGCGTGTCGATATCTCCCTTTTTAACGGCAAATCCTATGGGCTCCCTGGTAAAATTCCCCTTGAGAGGCAAAAAGAGCCTTTTCGGATACTCTAGGGCCTGAAAAGCGGGCAAAGGTGCTGAGGCGATCAGTGCGTGAACCCTTGCATTTAGAAGCTCCTGCACTGCCTGAGATTCGTCATCAAACAGTTTGAGCTGGGCCTTGGGGCAGTACTTCTTTGCAGCGCTGGCCGCTGTCGTGCCTATGCGGGCAGAGATCTTGACCGAGGGTTTATTGAAGGCATCCATGGAATTAAGGCCATGAGCCAGTTTACTGTTTGCCACAATCGACATCCCGGTATAGTCGTAAGGGTTGGAGAAATTCACCTTGATATTTCGCTCCGGCCGGATACCCATACCGCCTATTATGACATCGAATCTCCCGGTCAAAAGGGCCGGTATGATGCCCGACCATTTCGTCGGTATGAATTCGACCTTTACACCCATGTCCGATGCAAGCCTTTTTGCCACATCTATTTCAAATCCGATAAGATTACCCTGTTTATCCTTCATGGCCCACGGCACAAAGGTCGACATCCCCACCCTCAATACGCCCCTTTTAAGCACCTGTTCCATGGTGCTTTCAGCGACAATATCCTGCCTTTGTTCCTGCCCACATCCGCTTGCTGTTAAAATAATGAAAATGCATGCACATATAAATCTCAGCCTCTTTATATCCCCAATCTCCATATCCAACCTCCTTTTATTATATATATTACAATTTACGAGCTACGCAGAAGAACGTCCCATCCTCTTTTCCATAACATGCATCACGCTGGACAGGCTCAATGTCATGGCAAGATAGATCAGGGCCACTACAAACCATATCTCGAATGCGAGGAAGGTCTCTGCAACAATAGCCTGCCCCTGCATGGTGAGATCATAAATGGCTATGGTGCTTACCAGCGCGGAATCCTTTATGAGCGATACTGCCTGGCCGGTCAGCCCCGGGAGCATGTTCTTTACGGCCTGGGGCCCGACAACATGCATGTATACATCGGACTCTCTGAGGCCAAGGCTGTAACCCGCCTCCCACTGCCCCTTGGGGACGGACAGGATACCCGCCCTCAGGATCTCGGATATGTACGCCCCTTCAAACAGGCTAAGGGCAATAACCGCAGAGCTGAACGACCCCATATCAAAAATAGGGGCAATGACAAAATAGATCAGGAAGATCTGTATAAGCAGCGGGGTATTGCGTATAAGCTCAAGGTATACCCGAGAGAGAGCCCTTGCGCAAAACGATCCGGACAGCCTCATAAGCACACATATGAGCCCAAAGGCAAAGGCAAGAAACATGCTTACAGCGGTGATCTTTAAGGTTACAAAAAGCCCGGTCAGAAGAGGCCCAAGGCGAAGACCGTCATCTGTCACAGTGAATAGATACCGAGGAATCCTGTACCACTGCCAGTAATACCCTGCACGTTGAGTAGCAAGCGTTATCAGGTATATCAATACAGCACCAAGCAACATAAACTTGGCTACATCTATTAAAGGTTTCAGTCTCCAGGGAAAACCAAACACACCTTTTTCACCCTTGAGACCTTTGCAGGTATTATTTACCCTCAGCAAAGGCCTTGCTTATAATAGAAAACGCCTCTTTCTTTATCTGTTCCAGGTGGTCTTTACCCTTGAAGCTCTCGGTGTAGATCTTGTTGATATCCTCTGTCCCTGACGGGCGCGCAGCAAACCACCCGTTTTCCGTTACAACCTTGAGCCCGCCTATGGACCTACCGTTGCCAGGCGCCTTTGTGAACATGGCAACGATCTCCTCGCCTGCAAGTGTCCTGACATCGAGCCTCTCAGGAGACAGGTCCTTCATAATCTGTCTCTGCTCCTTAGTGGCAGCCGTATCTATCCTCTCGTAGACAGGCGATCCGAAGCGTTCTTCCAATTCATGATAATGCTCTGACGGATCACGGCCTGTCTTTGCAGTTATCTCTGCTGCGAGCAGGGCCATTATAATCCCGTCCTTGTCGGTTGTCCATACTGTCCCGTCTTTTCTCAAAAACGATGCACCCGCGCTTTCCTCTCCACCGAATCCGTAAGACCCGTCAATGAGACCTTCAACAAACCATTTGAAACCGACAGGCACTTCAGAAAGCCTCTTTCCTATATGGTTCGCCACACGGTCTATCATGGAACTGCTCACCAGGGTCTTTCCCACGGCAGCATCTTTCGGCCAGCCATTCCTGCTGCCGAACAGATAATTGATCGCCACCGACAGGTAGTGGTTCGGGTTCATGAGACCGCCGCTTGTTGTCACTATGCCGTGCCGGTCGAAATCGGGGTCGTTTCCGAATGCGATATCATACGAATCCTTCAGGGTGATAAGGCCTGCCATGGCATAGGGAGATGAACAGTCCATCCTGATCATTCCGTCCTTATCGAGGCTCATGAATGAAAACGTCGGGTCATATACTGCATTTATTATATCTATATCAAGACCGTAGCGCTCTGCTATGTACGGCCAAAAGGCATAGCCCGACCCGCCAAGCGCATCGGCCCCTATCCTTAGGTTTGCTGCCCTTATCGCATCCATATCTATGATATTTTCGAGGTCATCTACATATGGCCTGATATAATCATATTCTCTGATATAATCCTTTTTCACGGCATGATCATATTCGAGCCTCTTCACGCCTGCATTGCCGTTAGAGAGAAGTTCGTTTGCCTTGGCTGCAATCCAGTCCGTTATGTGGGTATCGGCAGGCCCGCCCTCAGGCGGATTGTACTTTATACCCCCGTTATCAGGCGGATTATGCGAGGGTGTAATCACAATACCGTCAGCCGGGGAGTCTTTCCTGCCGCGGTTGTAGGTAAGGATCGCATGTGATATGACCGGTGTAGGGGTATATCCCCTCTCCATTGCCATCATGACCGGCACATTGTTTGCTGCAAACACTTCTACAGCTGTCTTTTGTGCGGGGCCTGAAAGTGCGTGAGTATCCATGCCGAGAAAGAGCGGTCCGGTTATGCCAACAGAGTGCCTGTACAGGCAGATGGCTTGGCTTATCGCAAGGATATGGTCTTCATTAAAGCTGCCTTTAAGTGAAGATCCCCTGTGGCCGGATGTCCCGAAAGCCACCCTCTCATCAGGATTGATTATGTCGGGATGTATTGAATAATAGGTATCATTGAGTCTGTCTACATCAACAAGCATGTCTTTTGGAGCGGGCTTACCCGCAAGATCGTGAATAGCCATTCAACCTCCTTAAACTGTATACGAATAATTATCATAACAAAACCATCCTGAGAAGTTCCAAATAACAGACCAGGTCTGCTAACATGATTCGCCATCTGATAGAATATGATGGCCACGGGGCCGTAACTGTATGGAGTACTTGTGCAGCATGGACATAACGTATCTAGGGGCAATCTTCCCCGCGGGTTAAAAACCGGCAGACGCATCTTCATGTTCAGAGGAAAGCGCTATTGATTTATCACAGGCGATCAAATGGTCCCGGAGACTGGCCTTTGTGTTCCTGAGCCCGAGTTTCCGGCGTATATTGTTTCTATGAAAATCTATACCCTTTACAAACATGTTCAGCAGTTGCGAAATCTCCTTTGAGGAATGCCCCTGCCTTGTATATAATGCTCGTTACAAGTAGAACATGGATGATATTACAGGTTGTCTTCATCAGAATCCTGCCTGACCAGTTACCTTTTTCAATCGTTATGTCAAGGGCATGTACAAGATCGTCCTTAAACGGCTCTGCCCCCAGACCGGCTACAGGTCTTCCCAGGATCTCGCCGATGCTCTTATATCCGAACAAAGATAATGCAACCCTGTTGACATAGGTGATGTTTCCGCCAAGGTCGGCAAGGAGAATACCTTCAGGGGAAGCCCCCCTACCCTCTTTTTCAATATATTCAAGTGTATTACTCTCCATGATTTTGCAGGTTTATATCTATCCAAGATTCAATGGTGATTTTATTTCAATATTGCTATTTTCCAACCTCAACATCTGCCCAGGCATGATTTTTCCTTTTTTCCTCGTACTGTTCTTAATCATTTGGAACAGATACACCGTAACGATTAAAAAGGGATTAATCGGGAATAAAAAAGACGCTTAATAAATGATATCGGTTAGAATGTATAGTATTGATGAAAATATCACCGGCGCTCGATCAGGTCAGGCCCTGTTGAGAACATGGATGACGATCTCGGGCCTGCAGAAAAATCTCGCAAAGACACCTGAAGACCCAGTGACTGACGAAGTATAGCCCTGCATGGATCCATGCGTCCATGCCCCCTTGAGGTATCTTCTGGAACACTTCGTATTGGTCAATATCGCATATCCCCCCGGCAGGCAGAGCTGCCCTCCATGAGTATGTCCGCACAGATATACAGAACATCCGGCATCATAGGCCTCATCTACTATCTCGGGCGAATGCGTCATAAGGACTATGGGCTGCCCCTCACCGACATTATGCAGGGCCTTTTGCAGATCGTGTGTCCCATAAAAATGCGGATCATCCGTCCCTGCTATCCAGAACGGCTCATGTATATCGCCGATATTTACGGCTTCGTTAACCAGCACACGCACCCCCATCTCTTCAAGGAAAGGGATCATCTCGATAAAATCATGATTCCCTAAAACGCTGTAAACCCCGCAGGGGGCTTTAAGGCCGGAGACCATATCTGTCAATTCATCTATTGCTTCCTTATAAGGCCCCATTGTCCTGAAACAAAAGTCCCCGGTTATGATGGCCATATCATAAGCTTCGGGACCGATCAGAGATGATATATGGCTGCCCAAACCTTTATAAGCATCAAGGTGCAGATCGGAAAGGTGCAGGATTCGAAACCCCTCGAACCTTGCGGGAAGCCCCTTCACTTTTATTGTATTTGTATGAATAAGGTGATCCAGGGCATTGTTTATCCCCATATCATGAAGAGTGCTGATCTTCAAAAACCCCATCATCATACGGTGCAGGATGTCCATCTCTTCAGGATGAAAACGGGTCGACGTCCCGGATCTTGAAAACGTTACCGACACGTGGTGCATCTGTCGGCTCACCCTGACTGCCAGATATTCACGATCAAAGCGGTCAAACAGGTATTTCCATATATCCATAGCATTCAACTATAACAATATTTGTCCCTTTGATGAATCAAATGATTTTCCGTCATCTGATTTTCCATCATCGTTCCAACACCAATTCTCGGTAGATCAACTCGGTTTCCTTAGAAAGAGGGCATTTCAATTCCCGGCAGATGGCCTCCGAATACCTCTCATAGATCTTCTTCACCATGGCATTGTTTCCCTGACCAGCATAATACCTCATCAGTCTCTGATACATGTCCTCCGCATACGGGTCTGCCTGAAGATACCTGTTGCAGGATTCTATCACCCTTGAATAGTCCTTTCTGCATTCGTGATATTCTATTATGCTAGCCAGCACTGAGAGGTATAGCGCCTTGATGCGCGCTCTGTCCTCGGCACACCAGAACTCAAAGACATCTTCCTCCAAGAAATCACCCTGATAAAGAGATTCCGCCCTGAGCAGGTGAATAAAAGCCTCATCCGCATCAGATGCTTCCCTGGCAAGCCTGCACTCCTTATCGAATTCCTCCAGGTCCACCCAGCCACCCTCGCCGATATCAAGCCTGTATTAATCCCTATCGCTCAGGATATACGATGAACGGCCTGCCCTTTTTACACCCGGCTCAAGCACCTTTCTCAAGGCAACCAGTGCAACGTGAAACCGCTTGGCCGTAAGCAGAGGGTCTTTTTCCGGCCATAGGTGCTCCATGAACACCTCTTTACTCATAAATCCCTTATTGCGATAATGTACAAGCAGCTTCAAAAGCATCTTCGCCTTCTTGCTCTTCCACTGCCTTGCAGGTATCTCATCTTCTCCGATCGACACTCTGAACCTGCCTAATAGATTAAGGCGAATCCCCGGCGGAGGTGTCTTCGGGAATGCCTCCAGGATAAGAGACGCCGACCTTGATTCTGACGGATCTCCTGTCTTCTCTATCCGGATCAGTTCATCCTGAACGCCAGAATCCATCATCTTAAAGATCTTCCGTATATAATCTGTCATCTCGCCATTTGCGTAAAGTCTGACCAGCAGTGGGACTATCCATTTACCCAAAGTGGGTAACCAGAACTCATAACCATTGATCTGACTGAGTTCAAGGGCACTCCTTGTCTTGTCAAGGGCCTGATCTGTTTTACCCTGAGCCAGGTACATGCCTGCATACAATACCTGTGCAAAGAGATAAAACAGCTTGGACGAGGAAAATTCTTCCCTGGCCTTATCTATAAGATCTTCGGCCTCGCTGAATCTTCCGTAAAACATATGTACCATAGCCAGGGCCGCCTTAAGCTGAGCGTCAACCTGTGGGAAGTAAAGTCCCTTTAGAAGATCGTTACCCTTACGTATCGTGTTTTCACAGAGTATAAGATCACCGGACAGCATGGAGGTATTGGCCTCAAGGTACTGTATCATCGGGTAGCTGGTGTAATATTAATCAGGTATCTTTGAGAGATAGCTAATGACAAGACGCATGCTCCCCCTTAGGACCATATCAGCACCTATGGTGCTCAAAATTCCGCACGCCCTGTCAAAGGAACGGGCGAATATATAATGCCCTATTGCCTCGTCTCCGGCCCCCTGATCCTCCAAAAGCCTGCCGGTCTTTTCAGGAAGTCCCTGCACCTCCTCGGCCCCGTACTCCTGATAAAGCCTAGCCTGAAGAAAATCCTGAAACAGATGATGATAGGTGTATTCATCACCTTCTTCATCTTAAGAAGAAGAATGGATGTCTTGGCCAGAAACCGCTTCAATCCTTTATCAAGACCGTCATACACGTTCTCCTCAAGGTATTCTCCTATAATCCTCCCTGCCCCCTTTACCTCTGCAGGCAGCCTGGAAATGTCACCACCCCTTTTTCCCTTTAATATATGATATACAAGGATCAACCCGACAACCCAACCCTCTGTCTGACGCCGGATGGTTTTGAGGCCCTCTTCGGATAGATCCATATGGAACAACCTCTTGAATAGCTGATGTATCTCTTCCGCGGTAAAGACGAGATCCTCCGCCGTGATATCCACCACATGCCTCATCGCCCGCATCCTGGAAAGGGCAAGATTGATCCTGGAACGACTGATAAAAACGACATGCAGTCTCAAAGGCAGGTGCTTCAGGATATAATCCATAGCATCATGTATCTCCTGATTGTCCTGCACCATATGGTAGTCGTCAAGGACTATCAGCAGTTTCCGCTTGACCGTCTTCTCTACCTCGTTCAATAAAAACGTCAGCAGGATCTCCAATCCCCTGATATAGGTTCTTTACTCAACAATCAAACCCTTCGCAAAAAGCTCTGCTTCTGTGATCAATCGATATCATAATCTCTCTCCAATTCATTTCCATTATATTGAACAGCAGAACACTCACAAGTAAAACCTCACGCCCGAGTGTTATATCTTTTTTGTATATAGAATTCTTCTATAACAAGAAAACCATATAATGAGAATATTATACCGGCATCTCCTTATCAATTTACACATAAGTTCGTTGAATAAAATACAGATTGAATATAAAAGACCCTAAAAAGGTAGTATCGGGGTTGTAGATTTTTTATTTTTATCAGTTCAGGGGAGGCATGTAATCTATGGAGCACATACAATTGGGATTGATGTGGTATTTCATCTTTCTGTTTTCCACTGTATTTCACGAAGCATCACACGCCTTTTTTGCCATGAAGCTGGGAGATGATACAGCGTATATGGGCGGCCAGGCATCTCTCGACCCTCTGCCCCACATAAAAAAAGAGCCTTTCGGTACTGTAGTCATCCCTATTCTCTCCTTCATGCTGGGTGGCTGGATGTTCGGTTGGGCCAGGACACCGTATAATCCTGTCTGGGCATACAGGTATCCTGACAGGTCCGCATTGATGTCCCTTGCCGGACCTGTCTCGAATCTGGCCCTGGCTGTCATCTCGGCATTGCTTATACGTGCAGGCATCTTTTTCGGCGTATTTTACGCACCGGAATCTCTCGATTTCTCGCACATAACCGCTGCTACAAACGGGGGGATCTTCTCTTGTCTTGCGGTTATAACAAGCATATTCTTTTCCTTGAACATAATACTGTTCGTCTTCAATCTCATACCATTACCCCCGCTGGACGGAAGCGGCTCAATACCGCTCTTCCTTAACGAATCCTTGGCCCGCAAGTATCTGGACTTCATGAATACCCCGGGCATAATGTTCTTTGGTCTGTTGATCGCATGGAAGGCGTTCGATCTTATCTTTGACCCGATTCATCTTTTTTTTATCAACCTGCTTTATCCGGGCCTGGGTTATCATTAAACGCATCGATATCGGCGACTCAGCTTAGTCATAAAATAAATATCATCTATAATATCTTTTATTTATACTACTTTATGATATTCCGGATGGGCCTTGAATTATTGCTTGACACAGGGCCTCCCATATCATATAGAGACGCGCTAAGTTTACTTTGGTAAACAATCGGACATACTTAAGTTAACAGGGAAGAAACATGAAGGTAGGAGAAAAGATTAAAAACCTCAGGCTGGCCCAGGAACTCACGCAGGAAGATCTCGCCAACCGGGCGGATCTCACCAAGGGCTTTATTTCTCTGCTTGAGCGCGACCTTCAGTCACCTTCATTGGACACCCTTGAACTGATATTGAACGCGCTGGACACAACACCGGGTCATTTCTTTGCCGATAGCGGCCCTGATATCGTGGTTTTCAGTCCCGGCAAGAGGGTGGTAATCGAAGAAGAAGGTGTAACCAAGGAGGTTCTTATCGCCGGAGCCCAGGGAAGGGAGATGGATATCCTGTTGGTAACCCTGTCTCCCGGTTCAAGCACGGCAAAGGAGGAGCCTCACTACGGAGATGAGTGCGGCCTGGTACTTGCCGGCAAAATCGCGATCACCCTTGGCAAGGATCTGTACAAGGCCTCGAAGGGGGATGCCTTTTACTATACGGCAAACAAACAGCATTGGATCGAGAACAGATCCGCAAATGTAGCAAAGATTTTATGGATCTCTGCACCACCAAGCTTTTAAAAAGGGGGCGATATTATGGATGCTTTGGGAATTCACATATTGGCAGAATACTATGACTGCAACCACGACATACTCAATAACACCAAGAAGATAGAATTATACTTGAATGATGCGGCAAAACTCGCCGGTGCGACCATTGTTTCATCCGCATTCCATACATTTAATCCTCATGGTGTGAGCGGGGTTGTGGTCATTGCAGAGAGTCACCTGTCCATACACACATGGCCTGAATACGGTTATGCCGCTGTCGATATATTTACCTGCGGAGACACGGTTGACCCGTGGAAGGCATTTGATCACCTAAAAAACACCCTCGGCAGTGCACATTTTTCAACGATCGAGATGAAGAGGGGCCAGCTTAAGGTTGTTGGACAGGAATTGAGATACAAACCCGATATGGCTGCTGCAGCGAGGTAATGGATATGATATTCAAGACACCGACAAAATACTTTTTGACTGCCGGCGCATCTGAAGGCTTTACCGTCCTTAACGCCTTTGACGGAGCCCTGCTTGATGCACGGATCGGCAACACCAACCTTGTCAGGATGAGCAGCATATGCCCGCCCCATGCCCGAGAGATCGAACCTGTCACATTGCCCCAGGGATCGCTTGTCCCGGTTGCATATGCCTCAAAGACCTCGTCGATCCCGGGTGAGGTGATATCCGCCGGCGTTGCTGTTGCTCTACCTGAAGACGAAGATCATGCAGGCCTGATCATGGAGCACTCTGCCGTAGGCACAAAAGAGCATGTGGAAGAGATGGTGCGACGCATGGCCGAGGAAGGTATGAAGATGCGCGGAAAAAGGATCAGGGAAATAAAGAGCATAGCCATCCAACACACTGTCAAGGCCTGCGGGGGTGCATTTGCCTCTGTGGTGCTCTGGGATTAGCAGGTAAGAATGATTATAAACGACTGGTTTATAGAAGACTTTAATTCTCGGGCAGGGGCGTTGAGCTTCAAGATAGAGGAGGTCCTCTTTGATTCTAAAAGCCCTTATCAGACGATCAAGGTCGTAAAGAATTCGTTCTTCGGCAATGTCATGCTGATAGACGACCTTGTCATGGTCACAGAAAGGGACGAGTTCTTCTACCATGACATGCTCGTTCATGTCCCCCTGATATGCGCACAGGATCCTTCCGATGTCCTGATCATCGGCGGCGGAGACGGCGGATCCGTGCGCGAATGTCTGAAGCACCCCGAAATAAAAAGGGTGGTTCTTTGTGAAATCGACCAGATGGTGATAGACGTATCCCGTGAATTCTTCCCAGGGCTCTCTTCCTGCCTCGATGACGAACGGGTGGAGGTCTTCGTGGGAGATGGCATAGAGTATGTCAAAAACCACAAAAACGGCTTTGACTGTATAATCATAGACTCTACCGACCCCATCGGCCCTGCTGTTGGACTGTTTACGTCCGAATTCTACGGCAATGTAAATGATGCCATTAAAGGACAAGGCACGATGAGCGCGCAGACAGAATCCCCTGCATGGGAACTGGACAGTGTAGCAAAGATAGCATCGAACATACGTACAGGCTTCGGTAGTGCATATGTCTATACCGCACCGGTACCCTGCTATCCTTCAGGGATGTGGTCATTTGTCCTCGGCATAAAACCCGACAAAAACCCGTGCGAGGATTTCGACATAGAACGTGCAGAGGCACTTTCAAAAAACTGCATGTACTATAACCCGGATATACACAGGTCTGCATTTGCCCTTCCGAACTTTATCAGAGAGGCCTTATGACACAGTTTATGGCTTCACGCACCCAAGGAGACATCTGCCTTTTCGGGGCACCCTTTGATTCGACCACAAGCTTTCGTCCCGGGGCAAGATTCGGCCCTGCAGCCATTAGAGAGGCCTCGTACGGTCTGGAGACATTCTCTCCCATACAAAACGCCGACCTTGAAGACTGCAGTTTCATGGATAAAGGCGACCTTGAACTGCCGTTCGGCGATCCCAGACCAGCGCTTACTGCCATAGAGGAATACACGGCAGGCATCATCGCCCAGGACAAGATACCGCTTATGCTCGGAGGAGAACACCTTATTAGCCTCTCCTCGCTAAGGGCGGCATCGCACGTATATAAGGACATAAAACTCATCCATCTGGATGCCCATGCCGACCTAAGAGACAGTTATCTGGGACAAAAGTTGTCTCACGCAACGGTCATGAAGCGCATCTCAGAGGTTATAGGCCTTGATGCCGTAAGGCAGATAGGCATACGTTCATGCACCAGAGAAGAATATCCGAACGTTAAAAGGCTAAGATCGGACACAAAGGCTATCATAGGATGGGCCTCGGGTTCTCCCTGTTACATCACATGCGACCTGGATATCCTTGACCCGTCAGTCCTCCCGGGCACCGGCACCCCCGAGCCCGGGGGCTTGTCCTTTTCCGAACTCATCGATATACTCGTGCCGCTCATCTCAAAGCTCAACGTGGTATGCATGGATATAGTCGAGCTCTCACCCAGACTGGACCCGTCCGACGTATCGTCAGTGGTTGCCGCAAAGATATTAAGGGAGTGTATAATCGCGCTTAATAATAACACCGATTGAACACTCTGCAATCTTGACATGCAAAGTTTATCGGTGGCATAGTTACAACAAGGAGGGTTACTGATGTCTATATCAAAGGAATTACTAGAAATACTTGCATGCCCTAAATGCAAGGGCGATCTTGTATTGGAAGATGACCAAAGCGGTCTTGTCTGCAACAACTGCAGGCTGAAGTACCGCATAGAAGATGAGATCCCTATCATGCTCATCGATGAAGCAATACCCATTGATGCCTAGTCATGGATATCGAGAGGCAAGCAGCCCGAAGGCTGTCTTCGATAGCAAATCCTGATACGGCGATCATCCTGGGTACGGGACTCGGTGATATGGAAAACGCAATCGCCGTAAACGAAACTGTCGAATATGCGGATATCCCCGGCTTTCAGAAATCCTCGGTGCAGGGACATTCCGGCAGGCTGCTGTTTGGAGAGATCGGATGTCACAGCGTTGTCGCCATGAGCGGCAGGTTTCACCTCTATGAGGGCTATTCGGTAAAGGATGTCACGCTACCCATACGGGTCTTTTCCATGATGGGCATCAGACGGGTCTTCATATCCAATGCCGCCGGGGGACTCAGACCGGACCTTGTCCCGGGCAGTGCAATGATGATCACCGACCACATCAACCTTGCCTGTTCTAACCCCCTTACAGGGCCCAACCAGGACGATCTCGGACCTCGATTTCCCGATATGACTCAGCCCTATTCTCATCGGCTCATGGATCTGGCACAAACCTGCGCAGACAACAACAAGGTCGATCTGAAAAAAGGCGTTTATGTTCAGGTACCAGGGCCTTCCATGGAGACAGCAGCAGAGACCCGCATGCTTAAATATCTCGGCGCGGATGCCGTGGGTATGTCCACGGTTATGGAGGTGATACAGGCTGTCCATTGCGGCATCGAGGTGCTCGCCGTCTCCGCCATAACAAACAACAATGATCCTGATGATTACAGGCCCGCACCCATCGAAACCGTCATCTCTATGGCGCAAAAGGCCTCGCCTGTCATTTCTGATATATTCAAGGGCGTTCTAGACAATCATTTATCATAATCAGGGTATAGCCTGCGCATACAATCCGGGCATATCCCGTGTGAAAATTCGGCCTTTGAATGATCGCTGACGTATTCTTCTATTTCACGCCAGCCCCCCTCATCATCCCTGATCCTCTTGCAGCTTGCGCATATGGAGAGCATCCCTTCCATCTCATCTATCCTGTCCAGAGCCACGCGCAGATCCCCTATAAGTTTATCCCTGTGTCCCTCAGCCTCCCTGATCACGGTAATATCCTTTATCGACCCCTGGAAACCTATCATCCTGCCTTGTTTGTCCTTACGGGCGACCGTTGATACAAGGGTATTTACTGTTTCACCGTCCTTGGTCTTGAAATCGAGTTCAAAATCCTTTGAAAAACCCTGAGTCCTTAACATCTTGAAATGGCGCTTTTTTGCCTGTTGATCGATGCAGAGATCAAATGGGTTTGTCTTGGCGTGATCGTCCTTATCTTCAAGCCCGAACATAGACCGGCATGCATGATTTATCTCTAGCACCTCTCCCTGATCTGAGACGATGAATACGCAATCACCTGATGTCTTAAAAAACCCCGAATACTTTTCTTCACTCTCCTCGGTGATCTTTTCGGCCTTGCGCCTTTCTTCCAGGCTCCAGGCGATCATAAAAGACAGGACCGCTATTGTGACAAACCTGAGAATGCTACTGGTTAAGGGTAGAGCTGCGCCCGACAAGACATTCACCACCGGAAGCGTCATGGCCAGGCCTATAGTATAGAACCATCCCCTCATCCCCCACCATATAACGGCAAGAACGACAGGAAGCCAATACAGATGCGAAAACACATAATCAATTCCCTGAAGGTGATAAAATATTGATACAGAAACAACCAAGGCAGAAAGAGATGCCACAGTGGCTATCTTCTGTACACCCAAATGTGTCATTGTCATATATCTGTCTCGTCAACGTTGTCTGTCATTTTATATGTATTACTAATATTATAGCGTTAACTTCATAGAAATCAATACATCTTGTATGAGCTCATTTATTTTCCGAACCCTCATCAACATCATTATTTTCTCGGGAAATATTACGGCTCATGTCAATGACACTGCATCAGGGATCATCTCAAGCGATTATGATTTCTTGCACATCCGGATCATTCCGGTGGAAATGAACAGAAGAGATATCTGATGCTGTCCAGGGAGTCTTCTATGGTTCCGGGTAAGGCCTTTGCATACGAATCCAGCAATATCATAGCGTTTATGGTCGAATAGGTCTGGGATGCCTCTCTGAGCCTTTTTGTAAATGAATTATTCACTATCTGTATCTTTTTGTATATCTCTGTAAGGCCCTTTAATTCGAGGTCTGCCTTTTTTCCCTGCTTCTTGAGAAAATACTGCGCGAGGAGATACATGGATGTTGCCCTGTATATGGTTTCCTCCTGAGTTGCCAGGGGGAGATGGAACCTTGCCATGGGACGCAAAGGCGCTGTATGCGGACATCCGCTGGTTGCGCTTATAAGGCCCATCAGTGAACTTATCGCCATCTGCAGAGATGTCAATTGAGAGAAGATCCTCTCTTCTGTTATGACATTCAAGTGGATCTCGTCAAAGGAGAGCTTTCCGTGAAAACGCTCTTCCACATTCACCAGGTGAATAGCCAACGGGCAAAAGGGGTGCGTCTCCGTGGTAAGCGGACAGTTCGGACATTTATGAAACTCCAACTCTGTCCAACCCGGTATCTCATCAGGAGGTTCATTGATCAATTCCAGATTTATAGCATCAAGAAACAGATTGATTATCTCCTGTGATCCGTCACCAAAGGTAAAACAATATCGGATCGGTATTGTTTCCATCAAAGCACCTTCCTTTCTTTACCCAATATTTCCTGTGCCTGTATTATCATCGCTATTTATACTTAACGAGCATTTAACTCGATAACTTTAATACACCACCTTTTATCACTATTCAAGTTCACCGGCGATAATATCTCTGACCATGGTCTCTGATATTGCCTTGGGTTTCAATATCAGTAACAGACACAGTTGTTCGTATGTTATCTGCCTGAAGTTTTTTACCTAATAAACCGATAAGCTATAGAAAAACTCAAAGGTCAAGGTATATGTAAATATGAACGACACCGGACTACTACCTTTTCTCTTACCTACACTGATAACGTTGATATGCTGCATCCTGACCCCGGCCTTTTTCTTCAGCAACAGAAAGGAATCTATCAAGGCCAGGCTCTTTGCCATAGTCAGCCTGTTCATATTGATCGTCAATCTGGCTTATCTATGTGTATTGACATGCAGTTCTGACGGATCATATACCAGCAGACCGGTTTTAATAAGTTCATTATTCCTTATGATATTTCCCGCGAGCATACACCTTATCCAGCACATATCGGGTATCAGCACAAGGATAGTTCCGTTCTTCTACCTCATGTCCATATTTTTGACCGCAACATTCGCCCTGGATACCGATATTCAAGGACACCTATCTTTCTATGCCGGGGGCATCGCTATAATGTTTGCATATGGCATATGGAAAACCGCATATCTGTCTGTACGGTATCATACACGCGAACAACTTCGGCATAGGACCTTGTTCTATAGCGGGGTACTGATCCTTATGGCACTGGGGGTTTTAAACCTTTTCTTCGAGGCAGGGGTGTTATACTACCCGCCCCTGCTCCTGGCATTTATCCCTCTCATTCTGATTGCATTCGGACTGACAGCCCGTTTTGATTCACAAGATAACACCCTTCAGAAAGCACTCCTTTCCTTACTTATCCTGGGTTTCTCAGCAGTGCCCCTTGCCGCATTAATCATCCTTGGCCTTATAAATATAACCGAACTTCATGTATCCGCATGTATCGACTGGCTCATGAAAGGCGGCTACATCAATATAGTGGCTCTTATTATAACGGTTTCCCTGACATTCTTCATCCTGAAAAGGGCAACCTTTCAGATAGAGATAGAGTTGTTGAGTCTTATGTGCATTATCCTTATAGTGGCAAATGTCGGGGAATGCTTGCAGATGCTCCTGTCTCCGGGAGTTGCCGGCCAGGCCGTCATTGTCTCTGATATCGTATTCGTGAACCTCTCGGCGATCATGTTCCATCTATTTCATGTCGTCACAGGTCAAAAACGCACAAAATCAATAACCGCCTTTTATCTCATCTCCCTGATGGCTTCCTTGCTTATTATCATCAATATATTCGTGGAGTTACCACATGCATTAAATCTTTCAGGCTTTTCTCTTACGTGCACCTTTCGGCATGCTATATATAAACTAACACTACTGGTCGTATTGATCTATTCATGGAATATCGTACTTCGATCAATAAAGAAACAAACCGATCATACACGAAAGAAACAGCAGGGAATCATCTTCGCCGGCATTTCTATTGCCATCCTGATCCTTGGTGGGTCGTTTCTTTCTGCATTCGGCTTCCCCGAATACAATGCCATTAACATTCTCGCCCTTTCTACTGTTTTATTTGCACTGGGCATATTATATCAGGACCTCCTGAGCCGGAAGGCAAAGAGGAGACTGTTTTCCAATCTGCTCAGATTGATCCTCTTTCTTATCTACGGTTCTTTAGGGACACTTTCACTCATTATACTCAAAGACTATACCCTTGGTCATATATATAACAGCATCATACCGTACGGCATCCCACCGCTGCTGTCCTTTTCCGTCGCCTTTTTACTCTCCCTTCTCGTTCTCGGATTTGAACAAAACAGGACAGAGACCCTTGTCTTCAGTATTATCTGCTTTTGTTTTTCCTTATTGAACCTTGATATCCTGCTCCTAGCTATCATTACAGACGAACAACTCGCCCTTCAGATATCCAGGGTCGATCATTTCTTTCTCTCCTCTCTTGTGCTTGCATGCATGATGCACCTTACATTCCTCATGTGCAAGGCAAACAGGGGATGGTGGCCTGTCTACCTTGCATATGCAGTAGGCGCTGTTATGGCCCCATTGTCCCAGACTCGCTACTATTTCGAGGGCATGTACAACTATTACTGGGGCTTCTTTGCAAAAAAGGCCATCTTATATGACGTCATGAGCACGCTATGGGTCTCGGGGCTGATCTTTAGCATCTACATACTTATACAGGCTTACAGAGATTCATCAAATCCCAACCAAAAAAGTGCTCTCAAATACATTATCTATGGTTTTATTGCAGCTACTATCCTGAGCCTTTTAAACACTCCGGCAATATACGGCTATGAGATCTACCCATTAGGCACCTTTATCTTCATATCGCTGACCTTTCTGGCCTATGGCCTGTTCAGAAACAACCTGATCATAGCACTCGAGCATATAAGGACCATGCTGCTCTGGATCGGCCTATTCTCTCTGCTAGGTACATCCGGATACATTTCATACAAAATCTTCCCCATAGAAGATCAAAATATAAAATTGGTTGTTGGACTGCTGGTTGCTCTTGCATTATACAGCCCGGTAAGGCTCCTATGGTCCTTTGTACTTAATATTTTCATTCCGAGCACCACAGAATCTCTGAAAATACACTATCATTCCCTTACCCAAAGGTTATCCCAGCTTCACGATATGCAAAAGATACATCAGATGATCAGCCATTGGTTCTTCAGGATTCTTTTCTGTTCACGATGCACTACAGTGTTTATCAATGTCGAAACCGGCAAGTTTTCAGGCTGGTCAACATGGAATCCCCAGTACTTCACGGGCCTTCTTGCAGAGCATGATGCGCTCCCTGAAAAGGATGATCCGATCGATATAAATCCGGGCCATCCCCTAATGAACATGATCAGCTCGGATGACACCCTTATAAGACGCGAACAGATAGAAAAATGGATGCTTAAACTCAATATGGTATATGACCAGTACGATCTGCTCACCCAGGCAGAGCTTATTATACCCCTGTTCTTCAAAAACAACATAAACACCGTGTTTATACTGTCTGCAAAGCTCGATGACACATCATACTCCAAGGCCGAATGCACCATGATCCAAGATTTCGGCGTAGTCTTAGGCCCCCATATCGAAAATGTCCAACTCCTTGAAGGACTCCAGGAAGAGGTGGTCAGAAGGACAAAGGACCTTGGTGACGCCCTTGTTGTGACGATGTCAAAGGAAAAAGAGATCAAGGAGATAAACAATATCATTACCAGGCAGAATCAAAGCTTTCGCTCCCTTCTGCAGACAAGCACGATTATCCACGGGATATGGAACCTCGACGAGGTGTTTTCCTTCACCCTAAACCAGCTCCACGAACTCTTTACCGGCTACGGTTTCGGGATCATCCTTGAAGTTCAAAGTGTAGATATTGTCGATGGAGTATACTTCATCGGCATACCGGAGAAGGAACAAAAGGTGCTTCTTGACAACAAGAGACACCTCCACAACCCCAAGATAGGATCAGCCCTGAACAGGGCCCTCTATGAAAAGATCGACGAAGAAGATAAAGGCAAGGAACCCCCTGAATGGTCGGTTCTGCCCATGCAGATAGGATCGGAAAAGCCTCTGGGCTATATGATCGTCAAGGCACCGAGCCTTGATCATACATCCATGGATGTCATAGCCGTCTACCTGGGCCAGATATCCTCTGCCGTCCAGAACAAGATTCTCATGTCAGAGTTGGAAAAGATGGCAAGCAGTGATGGGCTCACCGGGGCCTACAACCGTGCATTCTTCGATCAGGAGCTTCAAAAGGCTGTAGAGATCTCCTACAGGTACAAGGTGTCCTTTTCCGTCATCATGATCGATGTGAACGGCCTGAAAAAGGTGAACGATGAATTCGGACATGAAAAGGGTGACGAGATGATAATACTGGTAGCGAATATGCTCAAAGGCATATGCCGGAAACTGGATATCGTATCCAGACTCGGTGGCGATGAATTCGCCATCCTACTTCCCTCGACATCCTATAGCGATGCGGAAGTCCTTATTGATAGAATCAGAAATGAGGAGAAGAACCTAGGCATAACCTGCATAAATCCTGATGGAACAAAACAGGTATTGCCGGTAAGGATCTGTATAGGCATGTCGAGTTCTATTGAGGTCCCTCCGGACGAGGTATTAAATCAAGCAGACAGGCGCATGTACATAGACAAAGAGGCCTTCTACAAAAACAAGACTAGGTATAGATAACCCGATAAAGGCATCTATCTGGTATTGTTAAAAATCCGCCTTTCCTTCTTTGGCCTTGATTTCTTCTGTCAAGGATTGTAAAATTAATCTTACAATTAATTATCGTAATACCATGGAGATCAAATGAGCAATGACGAATTGAACTATTCCGTATCATTGAGTTTTGAATCGGTCAAGATACCGCCATTTAACGACATACTATTGCTCGGCAAAAGGTGCCCTCACGGGAAATACGGTGTCCTGGAAAGCCTAAACCTGTTGTCTCCGGACAATTTTGAGATCATCGAAGTTGACAATGATAATGTCCAGGCAATGCTGGTTCACAAAAGTATACTCAAACGCATTCCAACCGACGAGATACTCTCAATCCTGGGGAAAAGGGTCTTTCCCTACATCACCAAGGGGGAGTGTGTAAAGGTCGATTTCAACGTAAGGCTCTGGTATGATGGCATAGAAGGCAAGATCATGGAAAATGAAGGTTAAGAACCTTGTTGATAATTCATACAAGACATCCTCTCCGTATATAGGTGTTATCTCGGTAGAAAAGGTCCTTATAGATAACGGATACATCGTTGTAAAGGAGCATGAAAACTATATCGGGATATTGACCCCCTTCGATATCATAATGTCTCCGCATATGCTCGTGATTGACTGTCTTCATGACAGGCCACGTCTGAACCAGGACGATACTGTCGAAGAGGCGATCGGGATTATGAATAAGACCCGCAACGATGTGTTGCCCGTCTTCAGGGACAACACCTTTATAGGCGTTGTCAAACAAACGGACATAACCGAATTCCTTCATGAATATGAAAAAAACCTTGAGCTTGAAGTAGCCGAAAGGACCAGGGAGCTTTCCAGCCTCAACGATCAGCTCAGATCCGAGATGTTAAAAACCAAAAAACTGGATGAATATCGAAACAGGGCTGAAAGGATCGAGTCCATAGGGACACTTGCCGGGGGTATCGCCCATGACTTCAACAATCTGCTCACAGTAATACTATCGAACATATCGCTTGCTCGAATGCATGCCCAGAAGATTGACGGGGTGGATCAACCCCTGATAGAGGCCGAAAAGGCCTCGACACAGGCCAAGGAACTTTCAGACAGACTTATAAGCCTTGCACCAGGCGGTGCACCGATCATGAAGGCAGAAGACATCTCAGACACTGTGAAAAGATCTGCCGGATCGATCCTGGCCGGGTCAGACATAAGCTTCAGCATTGATATCGAAGATGGTCTATATAGTGTCCAGTGTGACATAAACCAGATCCATCAGATGATACGCAACCTGACAATCAATGCAAAAGAGGCGGTCTCAGATAAAGGCACGATCGATATCGAACTCAAGAACGAACAAGTCGATGAAGATCAATATCCAGACATACCAGTCGGAAATTATATAAATTTCAGCATACGCGACAATGGTAAAGGTATTAAGCCAGCAGATCTTTCAAAGATCTTTAATCCCTATTTCACCACAAAGCAAAGCAGCACTCAAAAGGGTCTGGGCATAGGCCTTGCCCTGGCCTATTCGATCATCAAAAGACACAACGGATATATCCATGTGAAATCAGCCCAAGATAACGGAACATGCTTTAGAGTTCACCTGCCTGTCTACCTGAAGGCAGAGATAAATATCGAGAATCCCGGACATATAAATAAATCCTTGCACGTGCTTATTATGGATGACGAGAAGATGATCAGGGATGTCGTCTCCAAATTATTAAAACGTATCGGCCATGATGCAGAGCTCGCAAAAGACGGCAAAGAGGCCATAGAGCTCTACATTATGGCCCGGGAAAAAAAGACCCCCTTTGACCTGGTCATCCTGGACATGGTTGTTCCAAACGGCATGGATGGGGTACATACCATCGAGAGGCTTCTTTCCATAGACCCTGGTGTAAAGGCATTGGCATCAAGCGGTTATACCTATGATCATGTGCTTTCGAACTACAGGGAATATGGATTCTGCGGCATCATCAAAAAACCGTACACATTAACCGAACTCAAACAAGCCATCTCGTTTGTCTTGTCATCTTGAAAACATCTTATATCTTTTCAAAAACTGTTTGACACCTTCCTGATCGTGAGAATAATGCACAAATTCAACACCGCCATAAAGACGTTTTTTAGTAATATATGAGATAAAAACTTATGACCTAAAACCGAAAGTTCTGCTATTTGCCTTCATCCAATTTGATACTCGTTTCCGGTTTTGGAAGCTCGGTTGCAGCCTTTGCATAATCTCCATATCTCTTGTCGCGATCTCGCTTGCGCTCCTGGCATAGAAAAAGCAGTGCTTCGGCATTCGCCTTTACATGGGCAAAAATGCTCTCCAGGTCCGCCTTTTTGTTTAGATTCTCCAGGTTATATTTCAGGTCATCGATAACCTTGGCCAGCTGCTCTTCATGAATACTGTGTTTCTTCTGCACCAAGACCTTTTTGGCTTCTGTTTCCAGACTCATAGCGCCCTCCTTTATTGATATATTTTAAAGTAATCAATCTGTTATGTCTTTTTTTTGATTTCACCACATCACTGATACAAGGTCAAGCCTTTATTTATCATTGCGATCAGAGAACCGGCCTTAATCAGACTGCCAACCGCACACTATTAGCGTTCACCGCCTGCAGTTCACTGCCACCATTTACATTTATTCCTCTATCGGCCACACCATCCGGCAGTCGCTGTAATCGTATCCGACAGCAGGGCCGATAAATGTCACCTTTTCTGACCCCCTGAATCCGATCCCCTGTCCTATCATACCCTTATCATAACCTATACCGATCTCTATCCTGCGCTTTTGACCTAACATCAAGCCGACGCCTACCCCATACTTATCTTCGCATTCCTGCAAATTACAGTACTGTTTAAAACCAAGGATTGCCACATTAAATCTATCTATAGGGGGAAGCCCTATGCCTCCCTTGACACAATTGCAGTCACATTCCGACTCCTGCGCCACAGCAGATGTACCCGAGACCATAACTGCAATAAACAAAAACGCCCAAAAAACCTTTTTCATGTCGAAAACCTCCTCTTTGATTTCATAATCGGAAATTATATATTACATCCGGGTCGATGACAATAAACTGCTGCAATCTTAAAACCTGGTTTAGTTAATGGGTTTAATACATCTCAGGGCGAAATTATCCAGAACAGATTCACGATTGATCATCCTGCCTGATTACGCACACAAGCATTTTGCACCTCCTGATGTATCAACCTTCCATGAGGGAGCGGATAAATCCTTTTTCCGATACGTGCCTGTTTTTCAAGCTCGACGGCCTTCTTGTTTTTCTCGTAAAACATCGAGGGCTCGTATGTCCAGCCTGCATCGAGCCTTTTCTGCTCTTTCTTAATAGAATAATACGCATACATACCGATCAGGGGGACGATCAGCCTGGCCTTCAATCCGAATTCACTGTAGATATCATGCAGCAGGGATTCTATCTTTGCAGACATAGAATTGTCTTTACTGTACCACCTTTTCATGGCCCAGACCGCCGAGGCATAGGTCGACCTCACATACCGCATGTCACGCATGAAACGTCTCCTTACACAGGGATCAGGGTGAAGCTTGTATCTCTTCCAGCCGTCGAGCATGACGCGAATCATCCTCATGAGGCTTGGGCCGTTTTCCTTGAAATCCCTGACAAAGGCCTCCTTAAGAAAAGAGGTCTCCATGCCGCCTGTTATATGCTCGTGATGAAAATTAAACCTGTACTGCCCGTGCACATCTGCCGTGGGCAGCTTCTCCTCGCCGATGATATTGGCCCTGGATGCATGCTGTTCGTACAAGGGAGTACCCGGCAGGGCAGTGTAGAGCATGAACTGGTGGAATACGGCATTATGGCTTACTGCATGGTCAATAACACGGCAGATATTCTCAGGTCTGTGATCCTCCAGGCCGATAATGGTAGAACCCAGCACACGTATGCCATGGGATTGCAGTTCACTGACAAGTATCCTTGTATCAACGCCTTCGAGCTTTTCGTATTGGCTGTCTTTGCCTTCAAGCCCCATCCATACCCATGATATGCCGAGCCTTATCAATTCTTGAATGGAATATGTCTGCAATATTTTAGCTGAGGAAAACACAAACATTGACCACGATTTTTTGTGTTGTTTCATAAGTTCCAATAGCCTGAGAGCCCTTTTGCGGTGAAGAAGAAAGTTCTCGTCCATGATAAAAAAGGTATGCACCTTGAGTCTCTTTTCTATGTCGTCCATGACCTTGAAGAGTTCATCGCCTGTCTCGTAAAAATTTACAAACCTGCCTTTACCTCCGAACAGGGCGGAGGTGGAACAGAAATTACAACCCATTGGGCACCCCACGGATGGGATCACCATTGCCGCGGTGTTACCGCGTATCTCGGGTGTATTGATCCCGACGATTCGGGTACCGAAACCTGAATATACATATGGATGCCTTATAGGCACATCCTCGTCCGAACCGAGAAACCTTCTGAACCAGCTCACCCCTTCACCCTTGCAGATATGATCGACATCTATCCTTTTATCGAGATCCGGCACATTTGCAATATGGCCACCCACAACGATGGCTGCCCCTGGAAGATATATACGTATAAGCTCGCACATCTTCCTGACCTTTTCCATGTTCGGTATGATCGAACTGATACCGACAATATCGTACTCGTTGCAGTCTATCTCGTCGATAAACCTTTCCAGATCGGGAAAATCCAGCAGTGTGCATGGTGCATCGATATTTTCCTTTATGAGCATCAATCCGAAAGAACGGTGAAACATGCGCAGAGAAAAGGCCCCCTGTTCCCTTGTCACCTGATTATGGTAGAGCTCCATTGGGTTTATCCTCCGGCTGCCATATTCATCATCAACCGCATACGGGCCAAAAACACTGCTCAATAACACCCTTGCACCCCTTCCCTTTGGATGAACCGGTTCCATTATTTTTCTCCTTGGCATTATGAACTTTGAACTTTAACGCACTATCACCCCCTTTCCTCTTCACAATCAATCTAATTAATTGTTTTCACATTTGAATTACATTCATTTTGCATTTGATTTACATATTCTCTGCCCCATAGACAAGGACGACCAGGTATCCGCTAAGCCCTGTCAGGGCGTTGTTTGATTGAATATTGACTACTTAATGTTTTCTCTGTATGTGTAGGCATTAATGTATAACCTTTAAGCTTTTATACATATGCTTTTATATCTTCTTTATGAAAAGGGGGGGGAAATATGGTCAAGGTAGGATTCATCGGATGGCGAGGCATGGTCGGTTCCGTACTTATGGACAGGATGAAGGCTGAAAAAGACTTTAAAGGCTTTGAACCGGTCTTCTTTACCACATCGCAGGTGGGCCGGAAAGGTCCTGACATCGGGATGGAGATCCCTGCCCTAAAGGACGCATATGACATTAATGAGCTTATGCCGACAGATATTATCGTCACATGCCAGGGAAGCGACCATACCAAAAAGGTATATCCCCGGCTCAAGAAGGCAGGGTGGAACGGCTACTGGATCGATGCCTCATCGGCAATGAGAATGGACGAAGACAGTATCATAATCCTGGACCCTGTAAACCGAGGCGTTATAGATGAGGCGCTCGACAAGGGGGTCAGGAAATTCATAGGCGGGAACTGTACGGTAAGCCTTATGCTTATGGCTATCGGCGGACTCTTCCATAAGGGATATATCGAATGGATAACCTCCATGACCTACCAGGCCGCTTCCGGCGCCGGGGCGAACAACATGCGCGAGCTGGTCGGACAGATGGCATTTATCGGTAATACTGCCAAGGATCTTCTTGAAAATCCCGCAGGCGCAGCCCTTGATTATGACCGCAGGGTCATTGAGGCCATGCATAATAAATCCTTTCCTGCCGAATATTTCGGCGTACCGCTCGCCGGCAGCGCCATACCCTGGATAGATACAGAGATGGCAAACGGCCAGAGCAGGGAGGAATGGAAAGGGCAGGCAGAGACCAACAAAATCCTGAGGACCCAAGACCCTATCCCGGTAGACGGCATCTGCGTGAGGATCGGGGCCATGCGCTGCCACTGCCAGGCGCTTACCATCAAACTGACAAGGGATGTCGACATTGACGAGATTACCGAAGTCATTGCAGGTGCGAACGACTGGGTAAGACTCATCCCGAACACAAAGGAAGATACTATAAATCGTCTGACCCCGTCAGCAGTAACCGGCAAACTGGATGTCCCTGTAGGCAGGATCAGAAAACTCAATATAGGACCTGAATACCTGAGCTTGTATACGGTCGGGGATCAGCTGCTCTGGGGAGCAGCCGAACCCATACGAAGGATGCTCAATATCGCACTGGGATACGTCTCAGGGCGATCTTAAAAGCGCCTTCAGTTTCTTGTTAAGGACGATATAACCTTCCTGTTAGTGAACACAGCAGCAAAACCGACTATTATTATCGTCAATATACAACAGAGACTGTAGGTACCTGATAAATCTGTGCTCTTGTTTATGTATGAAATAAAACATGTAGAATCATCGTCATCATCATCTGCTGCAAGGATGAATTCCGCTACGTCCTTACCGACGATCTCATGTGCCTTTGTTGTAGGATGGATTGAATCCCAGAAGAAATAGTTTTCTGCCGGCCCGTTAACATTGCCTGTCTTATTACCCAAAGCATCCAACTCCATATAGGTAGTTGTGGAATCGGCAAATGTATTGGCTAGGAGCACTATCTCCATATAATAAAATACATCGTAATAATAAATACTTGAGTCCGTCAGGCTGGCATTTAACGACGAAGCGAGCTCTTTTAGAAAATGATTATAGATGGCTGTGAGCATCATTACCTGATTGATCTCTTCTTCCGGCCTGGTATTGTAACTGGGTGTAGCACTCATGACCGGCAGATTTATTATAAGAAAATTTCTGGCTCCGCCCTGGTAAAGTGCATTTATTGCTGTCGAGATATTCGCCATTGCATTTTCGATCATTTCATATGGATCATTTGTGGCCATCTCGCCTCTTCCAAATTCCAGGAAATCATTTCCACCTATCCATATGGTAAACAGGGTCTCAGAGGCCGCAAATGAAGGTTCACCTGAAACATATGTATTTACCTGCCCTACCAGTCCGAGTTGAGGGAAAACCCCTGCATCTGAGTAGGACTGAACAGTTGCACTTTCATGACCAAGGCTCATGGCCCCTGCAATAGCATTGTTGTCGAGTGTCGCACCCAACTCGGCAACAAAATATTCTATCCATGTATCACCGTTGGACCAGACTTCGAGTGCCCCGTTTGGATTTGACACCGGATCGTAGACGCCCAGATACGACTGAAGCCCTCCATGATCGGTAAGGCTGTCACCGAATCCGACAACCGTATCAAAGGTCCTGGAAGATGCAATGGCGGGAAGCATTATAAACAGGAATATAATTAAAACAGTACAATAATTCTTAGATCTCGACATATCTTTTGTCATCATACACCCCTATCTTGTTTTTTCGGCATTAAATTTTCTTATAACGCACACCATACATATCGTCTTTATTTAATTAATACATTAATGCCTTAAAAGAAGGCCCCTATTCCAGGGGCCTTCTTTTTACTTATATCCGGTGCACTCTTAGAAATTATAGGTCAACTTCGCAGCAAGCATGTACCAATCCTCTTCATACCTGTCCTCCTCGTTGGGATCCGTAGAGTCTACAGGATTGTCATAACCTAGCATGATGGCGGCACCGTCCATCTTATGTCCCTCGAACTTCAGCACCCACAACTCCTGGATATCAAACCTGAGGGTAAGGCATATGTCCTTGAGCCATCCACGGTGCTCGTTCCCCACCTTATCAAGGCCCTTTACATGCGTACGGTCATACCCGTCCTTGTCATCCTCGTCTGCATAATACACGGAATAATATGTCCCTACTTCCAGCCATGGTTTAAACCGGTATGCCATGCTTCCATAATAGCCCATCGAAGAAAATCTGGGCACCTTGACCATATCACCGGTCAGGTCAGCGCCTCCCGCCATGAGCTGCGCAGCCACTGCAGAGTTCGTAAACAGGTCATTAGCAAATGATATGTTATATGTAATCCTGGTGTATTCAGCGGCCAATATAAGGTTTCTCCAGGTATATTCCAGTGAACCCGTACAGCTGTCCGCCTTGACCTTGTACGTGGTCAGAGTGATAGGCAATTCCACGCCCAAAGCCGCAAATGCTGTACTCGCATAGGCACCATCAAGCAAGGTATCCGCCTCTGAATCAAATTTATATCCCCACGTGGATGTGCCCAGCACAAGGCCGTCCAGCATGCTATCCCATCTGACGCTTCCGGTATAGAAGTATTTAGTATCTATCTGGTTCACATCGATGCTTCCGATGCTCGACAGGGGCCACTGGTCTTCCAGCAGACGCGCTGCCCCTTTATTGGGTGCCATATGGCTGGTACCGTACTGTGCAATGTAGGAAATGCTTCCCGCTGTATCCAACGATACATCGCCGTATAGCCCGCCACCCTGGATTGATGTTATAATCTCCCTCCAGGCCTCATTATATACACTCTGCGGAAGGAATATATTGGTACGGAGCATATCTACATCACGTATTTCATTATATAGTCCGTGAGATAATTTAATGTCTCCTACCAGCAGGCCGAGATAGTCTCTCCAACGAAAATCCGCAATGGCCCAGTCTAGCACCACCTCATTATTTCCGATCGTACCAAGGTCTCTGGCCATAAACTGAATACCGAGCCTCAGCTTGTTTGAGATATCCGTCGAGAAGTTGATGCCCATCTCGTTAAACTGGGTTGTACCTTCCTCTGTTTTTGCCAGAAAGTTGTTGTCAGTGCTCACGATATAGCCCTGAGAGATAAACCCATAGATATCTATTCCGTTATATTCATACGCGTGAATAGTCCCCAAAAAAGGGATACTCATCAATACCAATAGTAGTATTATAATTGTCTTCTTCTTCATATCGAGCCTCCTATTTCACCGTCATAGTCTTCAATCGGCTATTATCAGCACCCTTGGGCAGGTAACCAATTACCCCGTCCGTGCTGATAATATACTCTATAAGGGCCTCGGAGGTGTCAAATGACATTGGGGCCTTGCCTCTTCCAGTAAAGACCTTCTTTTTCCAGTAGGTCCTGAACTGCGACGTGGTCTTGCCCACATACCCTCTCAGGAAGTCGCGCGTAATGCTGTCATCCCCCAGCATTACGAACTCGATATTACTTCCGTCGCTCCACATAGATTTTTCGCCCAGAAAAATTCCCTGAATGACATCCTTGGTTAAAGAGTCCTCAGGAACCGACTTATTGCAAACGATCAATACATCATCTGATGCATGTGCAGTATATGGGAAAATACCGCCGGTAATCAGCAGCATCCCCATGAACGATGCACATAGTAATAGAAATACTAACTTCTCTTTCATGACACCACACTCCTTTAAAATTGTTTTATTGTAACATTCCAAAATTCAAAAATACTTCTTTAGAAAGATATCGGAAATGAAAGATCAAAACTTGAATAAATTTGTGCAAGTAGGTTTTTAGCCCTTGATACCGTGTGTTAAGTCAGGCACTTACGGACAGCATAATCGTTTGAAAATGGTCTTAAACCTTATCTTATTTACCATATCGCAGGTCGATCGGATAAGGTCTTGACAGCAGGACGTACCCCCACCACTTTAAAGTATGCAGGGGTCTTATCGATGAAGCGCTCGTCAATTACCCCTTAAGATGAAGCTGATTTTTTAATACTACAATACGTCAATAAAAAAAGGGCCCCCGAATCAAGGGGCCCTTTTTCATTCGCAACCTGAACACTCTTAGAAGTTATAGGTCAACTTCGCAGCAAACAAGTACCAATCCTCTTCATATCTGTCCTCACTCGGATCAGAAGGTATAGGGTTGTCATAGCCCAGCAAGAGTGCGGTACCGTCCATCTTATGTAGTTCGAACTTCAATACCCACAGTTCCTGTATATCAAACCTGCAGGTAACGCATAGGTCCTTCAGCCAGGCACGATGTTCGTCACCTATTGCATCAAGGCCCTTTACATGAGTACGATCATATCCGTCCTTGTCTTTTTTGTCGGGATAATACACTGAATAGTACGTGCCAAGCTCAAACCACGGCTTAAACCTGTAGGCCATGCTTCCATAATAACCGACCGAGTGCAGAGTAGGCAATTGAATGTGATTACCGGTCAGGTCAGCGCCTCCTGCTAAAAGCTGCGCAGCAACTGCAGAATTGGTAAACAGGTCATTATCTACTGCAAGGTCATAGTTAATAGAGAAGTATTCAGCGGCAAGCACAAGGTTTCTCCAGGTATATTCCAAGGAGCCTGTATAGCTGTTTGTCCTGACAGAAAAAGTGCTTAGAGAGGTCGGCAGTTCGACGCCCAATGCCGCGAAGGCTGAGCTGGCCAAGGCACCGTTAAGATAGGTATCCATCAAGCCATCGAATTCATAGCCAAACGTGGATGCACCGACAATCAGTCCGTCCACCTGAGTATTCCACTTCATAGTCCCTGCATAGAAGTATTTATCTTCTACCTCTCGGATATCGACACTTGCCAGAGAACCGAGCGGCCACTGGTCTTCCAGCAGACGTGCAGACCCTTTATCTGGTGCCATAGCGCACGAACCGTACTGAAGGGTATAGGAAATGCTGCCTATCATATCTATCGGGATATCACCGTAAAGCCCCACACCCTGGATCGCTGTGAAGTTCTCCCGCCAGGCATCGAAATACAAGCCCTGGGGCATAAATATATTGGTGCGCAGCATGTCAACATCACGTATCTCATTATATAGACCGTGAGAGAACTTTATGTTTCCAACCAGAAAACCAAGGTAATCCCTCCACCTGTAATCCGCAATGGCCCAGTCGAGCACTACCTCATTATTTCCGATCGTACCAAAGTCTCTGGCCATAAACTGAATACCGAGCCTCAACTTGTTTGAGATATCCGTCGAGAAGTTGATACCCATCTCGTTAAACTGGGTTGTTCCTCCTTCTGTTTCCGCCAGAAAGTTATTGTCAGAGCTTATCATATAGCCCTGAGAGATAAATCCATAAATATCTATTCCGTTATATTCATATGCATGAGTAACCCCTACAAAAGGAATACTCAACAATACCAATAATAGGATTAAAATTGTCTTCTTCTTCATATCGAGCCTCCTATTTCACCGTAATAGTCTTCAACTGGCTATTATTAGCGCTCTTGGGTATGTATCCAATAGCCCCATCAGTGCTGATAATATACTCTACAAGGGCATCAGTAGTTTCAAATGACCTCGGGGCCTTGCCTCTTCCAGTAAAGACCTTCTTTTTCCAGTAGGTCCTGAATTGCGACGTGGTCTTGCGTACTAATTCCTTCAGGATGACCCGCGTGACATTTGCATCGTCAAGCATTACCAGCTCGACTTTGCTTCCGTCGCTCCACATGGATTTTTTACCCAGAAATATATCCCGAATATCATTCTTAGCCAATGAATCTTCAGGAACTGACTTATTGCAAACGATTAACACGTCATCTGATGCATGTGCAGTATATGGGAAAACACCGCCGGTAATCAACAGCATCCCCATGAATGATGCACATAGTATTAAAAATACTATTTTTTCTTTCATGCCACCTCGCTCCTTTATAATAGTTTTATTGTTCACAACTAGCACAAACTCTCCTTTATCTTGAATGCTATCGGCGATATTCTATAAAATCTTGAATATGATCTCCGATATCATTTTTTTATTTTTTTGTTTCAATGCATTGTACAATATCAGGTCAGCAAACCTACTCGCTTATTATACAACAACAGAAACATATCTTTATAAGGAACCAAGCCCCTGAACAGGTTCATTCCATGAAAAACCAACAGCCCCGCTTTTCTCAAGGGCATCGGATGGAAGATATCCTATGGCGCCGTCTGTCTTTGATACATAGTCCATAAGTTTTTGGGGATCATCGAATTCCATAGGGGGCTTGCCTCTGCCGGTATAGATTTTTGTTTTCCAATACTTATTGATTTGTGCCGGGGTTTTGTGGACATACATATCAAGAAATTCCGCATGAATATCGCTATCATCAAGTGTCACAAAAAAGACAGTCTTACCGCTCGGCCACATAGTCTTGTTTCCCAGATAGATGTCCCTAATCTCTTGACTACTCAGGTCTTCAGGCACATTACTGTTGCAGACTATCATGACATCCCCTGCCAGAGCAGGGCTCACATTTAAAAAAGCTGCTCCGGAAAACACCATAGATATAAACAACAAGGTCTTTGGTATTAACGTTGCCTTACCTTTCATGCCGATGCTCCTTCTTTTATGAATTTAATCCTAAAATACCTCCCGTCATATATTGATTACCCTTATCGGGAATCCAATTTCAAAGCTTTAATAGGTATACCGATATTTCATTTAAAAATGATGTCTTATGAGATAATTACGGCAAGATTTCCTTAAAACATATCCCCATACGATAATTTTTTCAGACAGGTATAAGGACAAAAGACCTTTCATACATTTTCAAAAAGGCCCTCAATGCAGGCAGCATGCGTTGCAATCCCTTAGAACTCTGCGAGGAAAAACTGACCTCTATACTTGATAATGCTATGTAGGGTTGCACCCGCAGATATTATCCTACACCAAGATCTAGGCCCTTAGCTTTGGTTAAGAAATCAAGCCTTGAGCGGCTGATCATTCATCAATATCTCTGGAGCCCTGTTCCGGTGCCTGTATCAGCTGGTCAAGGGCATCGACTTTTTCCTCAAGTTTGTCGATCTTTATCTGCTGTTGATATACGACATCGTTGAGCTTTTGGATGGTGTCTTCGTGATATGCCAGCATGGTTTCGAGACTGGCGAATCTATCTTCACTCATATACCCCCCTTTTGTGATCGAAACCCGATGTTTTTATATACTCTAATATACGTCATGGTTGCGCAGAAGCAACCCACGTCTTTTCATCATTTATCTTGATGTAATGATATAGAGACCGTTATGATCGCTGCAGATTGATAGACCTTGCTATATCTATAAAAAAGGTAGACCTCTGTTTGTAATACAAAGGCCTACCCCATTATATGAAAAATTATATATATTTTGATCTAATGTCCGGAAACTGTGATAAAGCAGTATCCTCCACTGTCATCATCACTACCTGACGGACCCTCGGAACCACCCTCGGGATTCACATCTGTCGAACGGGCAAGACCGCTCGGATCTACAATAATACTGTTTTCTATCGTATCTTCGTCCCCGAATCCTCCGTCTGTGAGGCTGAAGGTAATACGTGTCCTATCCGGGTTAAAGGATGCCCGACTGTGGAGATTTACCCATCCCTGATTTGCAAAATACTGGTACCAGTCATACCCAACAGGTGCGGATTCTGGCAGATAGATAGCAACAGTAGCCGTACCTCCCGGCTCATCTGTCAATATCCTGAACCCTAAAAGGCCATAGGGAAAGTCATCGGGGCCTTGTCTTGAATCAGATATGCTTGTGGGATTAACCGTATTGACCTCGATAAGCGATCCTCCGCTCAGGACCTTCATGCCTATATTCCTATCCGTATAACTCGTGTATGCATACACATCCGAGGGAAGATCCGCCAATCCGTTATCCTCGATGCTTACTACAACTGTATCTGTTACGGGTTCAACATCATGTTCTCCTGAATCAACAATGGTAAGCTTGAACTTGAGGGTTATCCCCATATCATCCACTATAGGTGCCAAAAATACCGGATTGGGTGATTCAGGGTCAGACAAGGTTACAGTCGATGCCGCCTCTGTTGTATTCCACCAGGACGAAAGGCTGTTTTTCACCTCTTCCCAATGGTAGGACACGATACCGTCATCAAGATCATAAGAACCTGTGGCGTCCAGGGTCACCATGGCCCCTTCGAGGACGGTCATGTCCAGACCGGCATCAGCGACAGGGGCCTCGTTCACCCATTCGATAGTATAAGTGCACGTATCCGTATCGGAAAGGGCGGGAGAAAGATCGTCGCCATAATCCGTCACCTTGAGCTGAAATACCAGTGTGGCACCGGAAGGACCTATGTCTGGTGTGGCAAAGGATGCCTCGGCCTGTGCAGGGGTCTTGATCTCAACCTGTGGTCCGCTCACCTGGGTCCACTGGTACGATGCTATATCTGTTTCGTTGTCTTTTGAACCAGCACCGTAAAGTGTCCCTTTCTTGCCTTCTTTTATAGTTTTAATACTGTTATAACCGCTCCAGGAAGACGCACTTGCAACTGCTTCAGGGGGTGTATTTATCCACTTTACCCTGATTGTGTCTTCAACACTATGTGTCAGGCCTCCATCATCTTTAACAACCAAGTTTATCGTGAGAAAGGTTCCATCCCTTTCGACCTTAGGCGCCTGAAATGTACAAACAGAATCGGTTTTACCATTCAACTTCAAAACAGGATCATTACATGTCCATGCGTATGAAACAATCTCTCTCAATTCTGATGCATATGATTCCGTCCCGTCAAGAGTTACTGTATCACCCTCGTCGACAATGCCTTCGGGACTTATAGACATAAAAGCAGTAGGCGGTGTATTTACCCATTCATATGCACCGATGTCATAACCGCCTTCAGCCGGTCGATCATTACCCTCGAAATCCTTTATATCCTCAGGATCCAGCACGTCATCTGTACCGTTATTAATACAGGGAGAAGACTGCAGGATATGATAATTATAATCTGTATAAAAGGTCTTCGGCACAAACTGCGGATCTTTATTGATGTTGCCGTTCCCTGGGTAGGAGGGATCCTCAGCACCCCTCTGAATATCGCAATAATTCGCGATAGGATTACTATCGCCAGACAGACTTATGGTCTCTGCATCCGGGTTGCTCGACCATACAATACAGTTGGTAAATACAGGTGAGGAAGATTTCAATTCTATGAATCTTTCCTTGGATATCTGATTAGCTATAGTGCAGTTAGTGAATGTAGGTGAAGAATTGTCGATATATATTACACTCCGATTATAATAAGTCAGGTTGTGGGTGATGAGACAGTTTACGAAATACGGCTCAGAGCTGTTCTCAAAATACACTGCATAATGACTATAACCGTATGACCCTGATATCCTGCACCTGTGAAACTCAGGTGAAGAATTATTACAGTTTATCGAGGTCCCATCGTTATTATCAGTCCGTAATATTTCACACCCTATTAGGTTCGGAGAGGATGATTCCTCGCACTTGAGATTATAATACTTGTTATCGTCGATCGTACATGAATGTATGTTCGGGGAAGACTTCTGTAGAAGTATTCCTCCAACATTATCCATGATATCGCAATCGCCTATCTCCGGAGAGGAGTCTACGCAGAAAATCCCTACTGTATTGTTGTTCTCTATCCTGCATTCTGTAATCTTTGGCGAAGATCCCTCACAAACTACAGCACCATCGGATGCAGTTCCTGCACCTATTATTGTAAATCCTCTAAACTCCGCCCCATCGGTACCTTCAAATTTGATACTACTAGAATAAGTGCCTAAGTCTATAGTACAATTATCCGGACCACCTTCGGATTTTATGGTTATGGCAGACTTTATGGTAATAACACTAGTACATTGATATAGATCATCAGCGACCCAGATGACATCACCATTGGATGATGCACCTATTGCCCCCTCTATCGTGGAAAATTGTGACGGCACATACAGATCCGCACCGAACAGGCATACGGGAACAGATAGAAATATCAAAAAAAGGACAACACTGCTTATTTTTCTTATATGGTCAGACATATATGCACACTCCTTGTTTTCTAAACCTTTACAAATATTATATACGCAAACAGATTCTACTTTCATGCCTCTGCAAACCTGTCTTATCAGAACATCATCCCTATAGAACATCATATTTAAAGCAAGCAAAAACCATGCACAAATCTTGACCTTTTTTTATTCTGTTATATCAACTGGTTATTTATTTCAGCATCCTACATCAGGATAAATTTATGAGAAAAAGGCTTCTTATGTGAAATAAATTACCCATTTTCATACTGCCAAGATTCATCTACAAAAGAAAATATTACAAAGATGACCGGATATCTGATATCGCGTAAAGATGGTTTTCAGAGCCTGGATAGATATAATAGCACTTATTACGAGTCAGAAATTATGTACGGATCGATCATGATCAATAATCAGCAGAGACCTTGAACCGTTTCACATTGCGGGCAAGCTGGCTCGCATTGGACTGCATTATTTCCGAACTGGAGGAGAGATCATCAACAGTAGTGGCATTTTCCTGCGTGCTGTTGTCTATCTGAGAAACCGACTTGTTCAATTCATCAACACCTGCGGCCTGTTCAGCTGATGCGACAGCGATCTCCTCCATGGTGTGTGAAAGATCATTTATCTCTGTTATGATCTTCACTATCGATTCACCTGTATTCTTGGCCATCTCATCACCGGCTGCAATCTTACTGACTGCATCCTCTATAAGACTCCTTATCTCCTGGGAGGCCTCAGATGATCGCTGGGCAAGGGCCCTTACCTCGGCTGCAACTACGGCAAATCCCCTGCCATGCTCACCTGCCCTTGCTGCCTCAACCGCTGCATTCAGCGCCAATAAATTTGTCTGGAATGCCACCTCGTTTACAGTAGCAATAATAGCACCGACTTTTTTTGATGCCTGAGAGATCTCACCCATGGCACCTACCAGGGTTTTCATGGACATTTCGCTGCTGTTGGCCATATTCACCATGTTTCGCGTTTTATCGCGACCATTTTCAGCAGACGTGGCATTGTTCTTAATAGAGGTTGTCATCTGTTCTATAGTGAGAACAACCTCTTCAACTGCGCCGATCAGATCATTCAAAGAGGTGGTGAGGCCGCTGGTACCGCTTGCGACATCCTTTGATGCAGAATCCACATCAATCACCGCCTTTTTGACATCCGTGATGATACCTTCGAGCTTTCCGATAAATATATTGAACCACCTTGCCAATTCACCCATCTCGTCGTTGCTGTACATGACCAGCCTGCCTGTAAGATCTCCTTCTCCGGTAGAGAGATCCTTGAGCTTCTCCACGGTCTTCTGCACCGGGACGACTATAATGGTCATCATGGCAAATGATGCAAACCCGACAACACTAAAAACAAGAAGAGAGAGAACGCCTGTGACAATAAAGTACTGTTTGAACCGGTCCGATCTCGAGCCGATATCCGTTGAAAGACCTATTACAAGACCATGGCCTACGGGTGTAAGGCATAACACCCTTTCATGCACATTCTCATAAAAAGTCATAGGCCTGCGGCTTTTCATTGCATCAACTATGGATTTGTCTATATCTTTCCATGTCTTTGTAAAAAGATCTATCCCCATGGGATTATAGACAATAGCGCCCTGATCATCGGCCACAAAGGCCTCTCCCACGTTACTGGCAATAACCCTGTCTATGGCAGGCTTTATATCATCTGCCGTGATATCCTCCCCCTTGGTTGTCTTTATCTCATCCAGCATATAATTTCCAACAGCAAGCAGGTTTGTTTGGGCCTCTTCCCGTATGCGGTTAAGACTTTCATAAAACCCTATCATCCCGACCCATACGATGACACCGACACCCATCATAGTAAAAAGTGCGATTATCTTTGTGCTCAAACGCATTCCGTGTTCATCATAGGGTAGATCTCTAGCCTGGCATTCATTATTTATCATGTTGGAGACAGGATAAATAACAAGGCTCAATGCCCCGTAAACACATATAGGCAGCCCCATGTTGGCTGCTATATTTGTCAACCACAGACCGCTGGATGCAAAGGGGCCGATATCGCACTTTAGATAAAATGCATATACGAAGATATCAAATACCGTTGTCATGATGATCATCAGCAGGCATAAATAATAGGATAGATGTCTGTTTCTTGAACTGATGAACATCAATTCCCGGTCATCGATGGTATTTTCTACAACCCTGTTTATCCCATCCTGCACAGGCGCTGTTATTATATAAACGAGTATCATACTCACAAAAAAACAACCGAGCCAGATCAAAAAACCCTGAAAGGCAAAGGTCTTTATCTGTTCGGGTGTATTGGACATCAGGTAAAAACTGGAGACAATCCATCCGAAGTTAACGATTAAAAAAACAGAGCCGTATATGGCCAGAACCTTCTGGAGATATCCTTTCATTCATACACCCTATAAAAGATAAGCACCTTATAACCCCCAATCATCAAGCCGCTATTAACATATCATTTATCAAAATATCGACATCCTGCATCCATAACTTAATCCAATTTCGTTATTTTCAACAATAGTCTCTATTATTTAATGCCTATCCAGGCACTTAAGGCCATTATTCCGTGCAGTCTCTATGGCATTGAGGACATCGTCTTGAGAATACATATCCCTGAGGCAGACAGGGCGGTAAAAGGCCTGTCCCGCCGGCATAACGGCAAGGAAGGGGATGGACCGGCTTCCAAGCTTGTATAGCAACCTCTCGGCTACCGAAGAGCCCCTGGTAATGTCGGCCACCATAAGATCGATATCATTATCCCTGATCGCCTTACTCACCCTCGGTGTATGTAGAGACAGCCTTTCTACAAGCTTGCAGTTGGGGCACCAATCTGCCGTAAACAGGATAATGGATGTCCTTAGCGCGTCTTTATTATCATAGACCTCTTTAAGGCTGAATTCACGGTCTTCAGGCATATCTACGACCGGTTCTCTGTATATGTAATCAAAAGAGATGAAATAACCCGAGGCAATAATAACAACAAGGGCTATCGACGACAGGACCCGTCTTGAACCGTGTTGAACAATAGAGCCGAATCTACCGTATTGCCAGAAGGCCACACAGAGAAATACCAGGAATAAAAGGGTCGGCAGCACGAAATCATCACTGAGGATACCCAGGAGGTATACAACCGTAAACATCAGCGCAAATCCCATAATATTTTCAAAGTCTCTCATCCACGCTCCCGGTCTGGGGACAAATCTCAGCAGATTGGGATTCATTGTAAGGATCAGGTAGGGTAATGCCATGCCCGCCCCTATGCTCATATATATAATAAAGACTGTCAAAGGGGGCCGGGAAAGTGCCCAGGCCAGCGTTCCACCAAGGAAAGGCCCGCTGCACGGTGTAGCGAGCAGTGTTGCCAGGAGCCCCTTGAAAAATGCATCCGCATAGGGGTTGCCTCTCTCTCGTGATGCCCTTTGCACAAAAGACGGGGGGTTTATTACAAAGACCTCGAACATGGACAGTCCAAGCACGAATATGACAGAGGCCATAACGACAATAAACCATTGATGCTGAAAAAGACCGCCCCAGCTATAACCGAAAAACGCGGCCAGCATTGCGAGCAGGGTAAAACTTGTCAGTATGCCTGCCGAGAAAACCAGTCCCGGCAGGGAAATCCCTTTCTCTGTCTTTCCTGTATGCCCTACAAGGCTCAGGACCTTCAGGCTTACAACGGGCAGGACGCAGGGCATAAAATTCAGGATAAAACCCGCAATAAACCCGAATAGAACTGCCTGTACAATACTGCCGATATTGGATGATTCCGGGAATACGGGTTCGAAATATTCATTTTCCAGATAATCAGGTGTATACTCTTTATTATAGACTTCACCTTGACTGTGTCTTTTCGAAAGAAGGGCATGCCTTTCTTCCATACCGGCCGGGGGCTGTGAAAGCCCGAATTCTTCTGCCAGCGCCTTATCAGTCGTGTCAGAAGAGCCTGCGGGAAGGACCGTTACGGTATGCACAAAAGTATAATCCTTCTGCGTACAGGTCGAGCTGTTGCACATAACAGAATCCAGTGCGATCTTCACCTTATAGTCCCCGGGTTTGGCACTGTCTTTGGCCTCAAAGGGTATGAATATCGTGGTCTGATCTTTATAAATCCATGTAAATGCGGATTTATCCTCTCCCGGGGCGATATATTTTTCAGAAGGCAGGTATTGTGCGGGTTTGAATATAAAGGAATCATCCCGGATGGCCCTGACCTCTGTTGGTTTACCTGTTCCCGGCCCCTTAGGGTTTGCATAGATATAACTACCTGCAGGTATCTCTATCCTGAGAGCCATAAAGGATGCCCCGCCCTGAACCACTCTAGCGTTATCCTTAACGGGATAAACCCTGAACTTGTCATATCCGGCCTGACTGCCGCATGAGGCGAGAAATAAAGCCAGTGCCAGGACACCCCAGAGAGGTAGAGATCTTTCATTCACATCTATCGGGCCGCTCATATACTGTTACCGTTATTCTTATAATCGGAAGGCAAGCTTTAATATCTTATTGTCTATGTACGGATATCTTCAATATCGGCCTTGTTTCTTATCTCTTTCCATCCTGGAGGTATAAAACTCTCGGGTATGGATATAAAATCCCTGCCCTCATTGTCTTTTGCGTATATCCTTCCGGCACTGCTGACAAGGAATGTAAGAGTGCCTGTATGGCCGTACTCGGCAGGGACAGCAATGATCACCCATTCCTTTTCCGGATCCATATCGGTTAACCCCGGATTCATGTTTGAACGAGTATTGACATCCTGTTTTCCCTTATAATGGATATCCAGGTAATAATAACCCTTAAAGGCCCTGGTCTTACCCATTGCAAAGGCGAGCTCTCTCGGGATAAACCTGCTTTTTACAGGGTCGGCGTTTTTATCCACTGTCTGCCATAGATGTGCAATAAACCGGGCATATTGATTCTTTCCATCCTCATCCCAATCAATGGCGTGATATTTCTGCTGAGCGTTAAAGATCATCCCTAAAAAGTCAACCACTTCATTTTCATTGGTTATCATATCACCTGAAGAGATCCTTTCACCTTTAGGGTCATCTTTGAGTATGTACAAAGACGAGCATACCAGGCAGATAAACAGACATACTATTGAAGTGAGCCTGAGCAGCCTTTTATCGATCGATTCAAATGCAGCAGTGATCGGTTTGAGATCAAGGCCTGGTCGAGGGATCTTGGATGAGCCTGTATAAAGAGATTTCATTATCTTCTCTATACGGATCTTCAAGACCTCCCTGACCTTTTCCATCTGATCACTTACCGACATCGTGATTTCCTCTTCTATCCGAATATTCGACAACCATCGGGCAGTCAGGGTCCGGCTCATCCATACTTCCTGTTACGTGCAAGGCAACGGCATGGCACCCACCCTTGCAGACTTCAAGGTACCTGCATGACCTGCACGGTTCCTTTGCGCGTGACGGCCATGACCTGAGATCCTTGAAATACGGGCTCGAATACCATTGATCATGAAAGTCGAATATGGTCATCTCGGTAGGCGGCAGGAATGAACATCCGTTTATCCTGCCGTCGCTCTTGGCCCCGATAAGTACATTGCCGGCCTCACAGCCATAGGTGGAGGTCTTCTCCAGATATTCCGGAGGGGGTTTATGATAACAGAGCATCGGGATAAACGAACAGTCGATCTTTGCCTCTATGTCATATTTCTTGGAATACTTCGACAATAACGGGATCAGATTGATGTTCTGTTCGTAAGTTGTACGCTCTTTGTCATAGAGCTCCTTTGCCCTGCCCACGGGTTTTATCCGCAGGAATTCGATCTCGTTTGTCTTCTTGTCTTTGGCATATTCAAACAGTTCGGGCATTGATTCAAAATTATTCCGGCCCAGGACACAGTTTATCCCTGTCTTTACCCCGGCATCGACCAGCATGGTAATGGCCTTGTCCGCAAGGTCGAACATACGGGGTTCCCTGAATACGGAACCGGCCTTGCCTACCCCGTCAACCGACAGGTTCACCTGTCCGAAGACCCTGAGCTTTTTTGCTGTCTCTTTTGTTAACATATGGCCTGAGATGGTCAGGTTGGGCACAAGTCCGATCTCACGGGCATAGTGTGCTATCTCAAAGAGATCAGGGCGCAGCAGCGCCTCTCCTCCGCCTAGAGCCACGTGGAATACACCTATAGATTGCAACTTGTGCAGGGCCTCTTTCAATCTCTCAGTGTCCATCTCATGCCTGTCAAGCTCACCCGAGTCCATATAGCAATGCTTGCACCCGACCTTGCACGCGTTGGTTATAGCAAGATGAACCTCTGTGGGTGCAGACAGAATATTTATCGCCTCGTCTTGATCCTTCCACAAAGGCGAATCCTCAAGGCCTAATTCACGCATAAAATCCCGGTCCACAAAAGCCAGGAAGGGCGGATCATCGATCGCAACTATCCCCCCGAAATTTTCATAACGATGTTTCATTCGTCTTTCCTTGATCCCTTCTCGATGTTTTCTGCAGATTGACTGGATATAATCAAATACTGTTTTTTTATCCAATTGATAAAGACCTTATCGACTGTATTATTCAAGGTCAAATCCGGATATGCCCTCGGATTTATCAGTATCAGGGGTTCATAATCCTGCTCGAGCAGGTATGTGTGCCCTGTGACACTCGGGAAAAGACTGTCGGCACGTTCTTCAAAGATACTGGTATTATAGCAGTGGTTAAAATAAAATATTGTAAAGATAGAACCGAAAAAGAGCAGCAGGACTGAACTGTTTATCATTATCCTTTTTTTATAAGGTTCTATCCGCCTCGTGGCCAGTGTAAGCAAAAAAGAACAGAGAATACCCAGCACCCCGTAAAAGAAGATCGTCAACAATATTTCAGACCCCGGGCTGAAAGGGCTACCCTGGATAAAACAGGGGGTTTCCAGATATATATGTTCTTGATCAGGTATTAAAAAATTCAGCCCCCACGCGCTGGACATCAGAAAGATTGCCCATATTATTATGGTTACCGGCAGACTCAGGAGAAAGCTCAGACTCATCCATTCCCAAAATCTCGACAAAAACAGGAATATGGATATTATCATCAATGTACCTATAATGATGATCCTTGTAAGGACATTCAAGATAAAATGATTCCATTTGGATTTTGCCCTTTCCATCAGGGATTCGGTAGGAAGGAGAAAAACAATGCCTGGTCGATGCTTTAACACCTTTGATAAAACCCTGTAACTCCTGTAATATTTATTAAGGTATAGATAATGCTTTCCTATATAATGATAGGCTACCATTCTGTCCGGATATTCAGGGCTGTCCTTTATTAATTGTTTCAGCGCCTTTATCTTGTTTCCTGCATCATCCCTGTCGGTTGCACCTATCCGCATATTTTTGACTATTGCATTTTCTTTACTGTATATGGTCGCAACCTGTTTCAGTCTTTCTATCCTGTCTTTGGCCTCTATTATAGATGGATGAGCCGCAGGCAATGAATATTGAAGGACCTTCAGGGTATATCTTCTGGCATATTGATAATTACCAACCAGTTCCTCGTAAAACCATGCGATCTTGTTGTTTACAAGGGCCTTTTCTTCATCGGTCAAATCATCTCTGTTTGATAATGATTCTAGTAAGACCTTGCCCTCATGTATTTGCCGATCCTGAAAATGCAGGTCCGCGTCATTGATGATATCCGTAATCTCGCTGCTGTATACAGAGCAAGGGAATATAAAAAAGAAGACAAAGATGTACCAGAATCTCATTCCATGTTTTCCTCGTCAACAGCCTCATTGAGACCGGCCTCTTTATTGTCTGCCTTGTTGAGATATTTTGAGAATATAATGGTCGTGGCAGTGCCGAATACCGCAGATGAGATCAAAAGCATTGTGGGCAAAGAAAAGACAATAGATCCTATCGAGCTGGAGTTGGGGTTATAACCCTTTTTGAGTCTCAATATCTTACCTTTTTTATTTTCCTTGTGCATTTCTTCTCCTTAAGGTTATCCCTGCCGCAACCATAGAATATATAGTCAGAACCGGCAATATAAAAGCCAGGTCATGCAAGAAAAGATACCATACCGCCTCTATTCTATATATCGGTTCCATGATCATGGTTATTATTGCCATGTAAACCTGACCTATACAGGCAACAGCCGTTCCTGCCGCAACTATTCCCAGCACAACACCAGCCGTCGCAACAATATATTTGCTTTCAAGCAACCTCGATAACCGCTCGTCCATCTTATCCGTCCCGGATTTCAGGCCTTTTGTATAATGCACAATCCTAACAGCAGCCAGAGATAATACACAAGCCAATAAAATCCATTTTACAATATCAGAAACAATACTATATTCGGAGATTATAAGGGCAATCTTAAAAAACATGAGTCCGATCATCATATATGTCATAAACATGGAGACAATAAAGGCCATACCGGAAATAACAAGACTTCGCAAAGAGCCCGCTGTCAGCAGCAGTATAACACCTAGAGACATCAGTGCCGTAAGGATACATGTATTCAGGCCGTCAGCAAGACCGGCATCAAGCACGGTCTTGACGGAGAGTTTATCGAAGGCATCCTCCTTAATGTCTTTTGTATCGCGTAAATCCTGAAACGGGACAATCGAATCGTGGATATATCCTGACGGATCCTTTTTAAAGGCACACAATTCCTTTTTCAGGCCGTCTTCTATCTCCCCTTCCCCTCCGAAGACCTTATCGCCCAGGAATATTGCAGGGATCTCAGAATATTGATAGCCGAAATCCGCCCCTGCAGACAAAAGCAGGTCATAGACATTTTCATGCAGTTCCAGGTCATAATAATACACCTTGAGCGATACCTGATATCTCCTGGCCAACCTTGGCAGGATATCCTTCAACACCTTGTGACAATATGCACAACCGTATGAAAACAGGTGAACAGGCAGGAAATCCTGATCATTCCCCTCTTGTATGTATATCTCCTCCCGGAGCTTTTCAGCTATCTTGTTCAGGTCGGGGCTGTTGTCTGTTTTATACTTGCGGGGAGTCATGGTTATTGAATCCAGGATCGTATCGTTGACATCAATCGCGCTGATCGTCATTGTCCCTGCACTGATGTCGATCCTGCAGAAATGATATTGTCTCGCCTCTGCCTGGGAAGTATAATCCGGATTCTTATTAAGCCATAACAACTCGGCTCCTCCGCCCCCGGAGATGATATACCTCACACCGTTATACTGGGACCGTTCATACAGGTGCCAGGATGCAAACACGACATCCACATTGTATTTCCTGAATACAGGCTCCCACACCCTCTTTAATATACCGGAAGAATAGCCCCTGCTTATCATGACAGGATCATGCATGAATACGACCCGGAAAAGGCTCTCTTGGACTTGGTCTTTCGACAACTGGGCCTTGAGCCATTTCACCTGTTCACTATCTGCATCCAGTTCTGATCTTGATTGAAATCCGCGTGAATCCCAGGCATTCAGGCCGAAAAACCGGACATCACCCCATTCAAAACCGTAATATCCCTTTTCCAGCATCGGAAAGAATCCCTTTACCAGGCCTTTACCCTGGACATAATCATTGTCTCCCATGACAGGGTAGATCGCTGCCTTTCTCAATAGCCCCGCGTCCGCGGCAAAAAACCCCCTCCACAGCCCGAGCTCTGTTCCGTCATCGACCATATCTCCCAGGACCAACAGGAAGGCGGGCTCGTTAGGGATTATCCGCTCTATCACCCTTAAATGATGTTTATTGGTCAGGTTTTCCCCGGGCCTCGGGTCACCGAATACGACAAAGGAAAACGACTCGCCCTTTTTGCATGCTGTCCTTATCTGATAGGATGTATCCCCGGGCAGAGTCCTTATCCGGCCATCGCCGCAGACCACCCGGTAATTGTACGTACGACCCGGCTCGAGTCCTTTTACCCTTATAAAGTGCTTCCTGAAGGGTCTTTCTGATTTGAATTCTAATATTTGATCATTATCGTATACATAGACCGTTGCTTCCATGTCCTGCTTCAGACAAAAGGCAACCGTGGCGGATACCTTGTCTATCTCGAGCAGGTACGGGGCGATCATAAAGCCTCCGTCATCCCCCCCGTCATATGCATTTACGTTGAAGGAACATAAAGGCAACATGATAATCATGAACCTGCACAGGGTCTTCATCATTCTTGGTTCTCCATCAGCATATCGAGCCTGTTTCCGATCTGGGTGATTGTAGAGAGGTTGTAGCCAACCTTCTCCATGACGATCTCACCATCTTTACCTATGATGATCGTAGTTGGCATGTCTTTGACATTGAACCTTTTCATGACGGTCATGTTCCGATCGAGCAGAACCGGGTAGTTTATATGAACAGAGTCCTTCAATATCTCACTTAAGGTATCCGAGTTCTCCGGGTCTATAAGGATCGATACCAGCTTGATGCCCTTGTCTTCAAACCCGGCGTTCGCCTCTTCGAGCTCGTTCAGGTATCTCTTACAGACAATACACCATGTAGACCAAAACACGATCACGACTATCCTGCCCTGGTATTGATTGAGATAAAACCTCTGGTGATCGGTATCTTCCAGGCGGAAATCCGGGGCGATCTTCTGCTTTGCGCTGTCTTTTGATATGCAGTCACAGCCGCAAATACATATCAGGGTAATACAGATCATGGCTGTTATACTTTTATGCATTCATTCTTCTCTGTTCAATACGTTATTTTCACGTTTGATGATCTTCCTGAACCGATTAAACAGGTGCATGATGATTATGCTGATTATCCCTGTTCCGGCAATAAACGTAAAGAGGTACGGTATCTGGCTGCCCACAGAGCTCGAATTGGGATTATACCCCCTTTTTATCCGCAGGATCCTGCCTTTTTTCTTACCTGCCGGCATCTCTATCACCTCTCCGATAGTATCGTTATCGACAGACCGCGGTTTAATGAATCTGTCAGCAGCTTTGTGTTTACTGACGAATACTCGGCCTCTAACATCGCCGTGATGTCTTTATGGGCATTACGGTCGGTCTTTTTCACCCTCGGTTCTATGATCCTGTAAAATATTACCGCCTCGGCCAGTTTGACATCGCATGCAGGGATATCTGTTTCACGCAATTTCTCGACTGAGAGCATCTCATACAACACGCAAAGCGCATAGGTCCTGTTTATTATACCCTCGAGCCTGCTTGCAGAGGTGATATAATCACTACCCCTTGCCTTCTTCAACTCGGCCAGTGCCTGATCAGCTCCTTTTTCCAGATGGCTTTTGCCCTCGAAAAAATCCTTGTCTCTGCGTATAAAGGTCGGCCTGATCCCCTCAAAGACAGCACCTATCTCTACTGCAATGTTTGCCCTGGTCTTTGCATCTGCACCGGCCATGGAACCGATCAGTCCCCTTATCTTCAACACGGCTACGTGCTGAAGCCCTTTGGCAAGGGTCTGCTGATTGACCTTGACGCGTTCGTTATTGGAACATCTCTTTATGGCCTCGGGTATGTCTTCGGCATAATCCGTATGGCCTTTTCCATCCATATCTCTTACAAGCCCTGAACATATATCATACTGGGCCTTGATCTCAGTCCAGTCGGGATTATCCATCTTTCTCAATCTCTCTATCGAGACCTCGGCCTGTGCAAAGGCCTGCAGGTCAGCAAGCCTCTTTGTTGCCGCATCGTCTTTCTGGCACGACCATACACCAAGCCCGATAAATATTATTGCCATCACCAACAGCCTTGTCTTCATAGTCCGCTCCTTTTCATAAATAAAATATCGTCAAGAAATGCTCGTTTGTATTATATATTGTCAGATAAGATACTGATGCAGCAAATATTAGGTTTAGTACCAGCCCCAGAAACGCCGAGAACATCTTGTTTTTTTCAGGATCGGCCATTGAGATCTTCAATATCTTGTCTGAGAGCATGTAAGAAAATACAAACCCGAATGAGAATGCAGCAGCAGCACCCGCTGTTATCTTAAAAAGTTCTTTCATCGATGAAAACTGTTCTGCTATCAGCCAGCTTGCAAACAAAAACACTGAAAGGAGCACGATAAATGACAACAGCGCCTGATACATCCTATTCAATTCTATCCCGACAGGGGGTAGAAACACGCCGGATAATATCATAAAGACCGGTATGAACAGGCAGACAAGGTTGATGTAACTGCGTCTGAGGTTCCTTTTCGCCCTCTTGATCTGGACCCTTATATCCTCTGCTGAATCAGGCATCGCCTTTAACGCCTCGTTGAATGCACCTATGGCCTCTTTATAGTCCCGGGCATCATAATAGGCCTCCCCGATCTCCCACCACACGCCTAGCGAATATGGATGGTCCGGGTATCTCGCTGACAGCTTCAAATAGGCCTCCTTTGCCTTTTGGACGTCGTGGCTTCTGTACTGGTTGGCCAGCCAGTAATATATCACCGGTGTGATAGCGGCATCACCATACTGCGCTGTTATCTCCTGCGCCTTATCCAGCACCCTTTGTTTGTCCGCTGAATTGTCCTTTATCTGCAGGTATTCCACCCTCCTTATCTGTTCAAACCTGCTCAGGGGTTCATAGTCGTGATCCGCATATTTCGAGATGTACTGCAGTCTTTGCCTTGCCAGCGGTGTCAGGCTGCTGTTCGGATAAGATTTTATGAGCTTATTGTACCACTCCACGGCCTCTTTAAACATGAAGAGCTTTGTATCCAGGATATCGGCTATGGAATAATATGCATCGTCTATCTGGAAATGCCCCTGATTGTTCTTTATAAATTCACGATAGGCCTGAACGCTCTTTTTATACGCCCCTGTGCCGGCAAGCCGCCTGCACTCCACACAGGTCCTTTTTTCCTTTAAGGGCGGCATCTTGAGGGTAATCTCCTCATCCGTATCCAGCATCACGGCATATGTGGACTCGACATTTACATCGATACGGATGGCAGCGGTCTTGCCGGCTTTCCCCTGTCCTTTGATCGGCATCTGGATATAATTGATTGCATCTATTTGCCTCTTTATCATATCCGGGCCTGGAATAAATACAAAGGCCACATTGTTTGCAGGCCATTTTTTGTTGTGTTCGGTGATCCGCGCGTGCAGGGCCGAATCCCTGATTGCCTGTTCGGTGTATGCCTTCGGGGCCTCCCGGACAATGATACCTGTTGTATGGGCGGTTGGTTTTTCCATATACCGATCGAGCCCTGCTGCCTTATCGACAAAGATCAGGCACATCCCACCCCAATCTAGCCGCCAGGATTCATCCTGGTCCTTTTTCTCACCTTTGAGGTAGCCGGAGAGCCTTCCATCGAGATCATATACGGGCACATAAGGCCTTATGGACCGGCAGCAATCCTTCTTCGTGCCCGATCCAGAGGAATACAGCAGCACAAATTCAGGCATCTCAGACATCAAAAGGTTGTTTATACACCCGGAGAGGTCATCCAGCCCGATCAGGAAGGAAAACGGTTTGACATCAGCAGGTTCTGTCCGGAAAAAGTATTTTGTCTCCTTAGAGCCTATCCAGTATATGTATTGTGTGCCTGTTTTGAGCCCGTCTATATGTATTTCATGCCGACAGGAATGGCTGAAGTCTTCCATGGCTTTCTGAATCATATCGCCTTTACCCGCGGCATGATAGAATACCTGGCCTTTGTACGGCTTGTCGCTTAACCATGCGATTGTCACGGACGATGCATCGATAAGCACGATTTCAGGGTTGATCACGGTCTTTGTTGAATCACAGCCGGCAATGACAAATAGCAGCATAAAGGCCAGGGCATAATAAAGGGCCTTGCTGTAAAAACACACCTTTGTTGATAGATTCATATCCATATCGATCCTCGGCCGACCAATCATCCTTTTTTACGCACTAAGGGTGTAACGGTTAAATATGCGTGAAAATTATTCAGGAACATCAGATACTCCTGCCTTGTCATGGTCCTGCTTGTCTCTTCAAACCCCAGCACCTCCAGAAGGTCGTCCTTTGCATCATCGAGTATCCTCTCAGTCAGCAGCACCTTGACCCTGCCCGACTCATAAGACAACTCAACATCTATTCCCGCGACAAACTCCTGCCCGAACATGACCCCGTGGCAATTTGAGATATGGCTTACCATAAATGTCCTTGAAGGATCCCATGCCTGCTTTGTTTCATCATTTTCGTCATTGCATGAAACACAAACACAAAAGACAATAGAAATTATGAATAATAATCTAGCCATATATAGTAACCCAACCATGCTGCGAGCAGAAGCATTATTATTGAAGAAACAATATACAATATATTCTCCAACCTGTTTATCCTTTTTTTCAAATACGCTATCGGCAGTAGAGATATGATACAGGAAACACCTGTAAAAGAGACAATAACACCCACCCAGACCGTGATGATCGTTATCCACAACCCGTTTATCCCCCTGTTCAACAGCAGCATGGGGGCAATAGGGATAAAGCCTATATCGGAAGTGCTCGGGATAAAGCCTATGAGCAGACCTGTGATAAACGGCCTGGCGGTTATGATATCCAGCTTGTTTCCGGATATTGTGCCTGCAGACTGGTTACCAATGCTTAAACCCCTCAACAGGAAATATAGAGCCATGAAAAAGAAAACAGCCACTATCATGAACCTCAGATACGGGGTAACGGATAAGATCAGATGGCTAGACCTCTGGTATGCGAACAGGCCTATGAGCAATGCGGCAACCATTATCCCGCCGTTTGACAGGGCCAGGCCTGTAGCCAGCCTCAGCAGCACCCTTCTGTCCGCACCTACGAACCCGAGCGCTACCAGTATCGGTGTGGCCTCTCCTGGCATGAAGATATGCTTTATGGAATAGATAAATACGGTCAGGAGTTCCATCAAATAGCCCTACCCTTTTTATTGCAACGATCCCTGTATTCTACAACCACAGGGCAGTCAGGGTCGGGATTCGCCATAGAACCTTTCTGTTCCATAGATACGACCTTGCACCCTCCCCTGCAGATATCCAGATATCTGCAGGACCTGCAAGGCTCAGGCGCATTATCGGTCCATGTCCGCAATCTGCTGAAACCTTCATGACTGTCCCAGAAATCCTCCAGGTCAATGGCAGGCACGCTGTCTTCCGACATAAAGGAACAACCGTTTACATAACCATTGCTCGTGATGCCGAGCGTGACATTGGCCGGTTCACACCCGAATATAGAGAGCTTTCTTATCAGATCAATATCCGGGTTATGGTAACAAAACATGGGCAATAATGAACAATCGATCCGCGAGGGGATCTCGTACCTATCCGACAGACTCGCCAGTAAGGGCATCAGTCTTTTGTTCTGATCATTCGTGGCCTTTTTCTTCTCATATATCTCTATTGCCCGGCCGGACGGCTTGAGTCTCAGGATATTTATCTCATCGATACCCTTTTTTTTTGCATACCTGAATATCTCAGGGAGATGATCAAAGTTGTCCCTGCCTATTATTGTATTCATCCCTGTATTTATATGGTTTTTAATCAAAAGGCCTATGGCATTATCCGCCTCTTTGAAATAATTATTCCCGCGCATTACACCATAGAGATCATCGATACCGTCAACAGATACATTTACGCGTTCAAATACCCTGAGCCGCCTCGCCATATCCGCGCTCAAAAATGCACCCGATATGGTCAATGTAGGTACCATGCCCAATGAGGCCGTATACTCCCCTATTTCAAAGAGATCCTCTCTCAGGACAGGGTCACCGCCGCCAAAAGCGACATTAAAGACCCCCATACGTGACAGCACATCCAGGATCTTTTTTATCTCGGCAGTGTCCATTGAATGATCTTCCGCCCTGCCGGACGATTTATAACAGTGTTCACAACCCAGAGGACATGCATTTGTCAGTGCAAAATGCACCTCTATGGGTGCGCAGAGGTAATGGTTTTCCGCGACCTTGTCCCTCCACAAACCAGACTCTTTTATGCCGAGCCCCCTCATGAATTCCCTGTCCACTATGGCCAGCATGGGTGGGTCTTCTACAGAGATAATGCCTCCGAATCTTTCATATCTGTACTTCATCTGTTGCCCTTTGATTGCCTGTAATCCAGAACTTGCTGCATACCAATCAGACCCTCGATGTCTTTGATCTCTTTCCAACCCACAGCCGTGGGTCTATAAGGATATGCATATAACCCTATATTCGAGTCGGCCTCTATATATTCAAGCTCTCCGGCGTATATATGCCTGTCCTGGTCTATGATAAAACACAACAATCCATCGGCCATATTATCGGCAGGAAACGCCCCTAGGGCAAAGGCATTATCATGATCTATCAGGGTATTGTCATCGATCTCACCGTACAACCTTGGACCCCTGTAGTGGATATCCACATAGAAATATCCGTCGAGGGCATAGGGCCGTCTCATGGCAAAGGCAAGGCGTTTCGGGATCAGGTTCAGCCGGACGGGTTCGGCATCAGGGCCGATCATGGTCCAAAGATGGATATAGAACGCACAATAGTCTTGTTTGCCGTTACCATCCATGTCCTTTTCCCTGAAAAGATCCTGGGCATCGGCTATCTGTATCAGGCGTTCATAGGCCTTGAGCTCTCGGTTTTTCATTGCAGAGGCAAGATTCCATGTCATTGACCCGCTCTTGTTTAATATGAATACAAAGGAGACCGACACTACCAGGACAACCACGACAGAGAAGACAGCAAAGGCCGTTATATTGCCCTGATCATCTCGAGGTCTGTCGTCTTTCCGGATCACATCAGGCAGGTTCCCGACCGGGAAGTATCTATTGATCAGGAAAAACCCTGCAGGGCCAAGTAGCGCCATAAGCAGCAGGCCTCTATTATAATCCTTGTCCAGGTATCTTTTCTCTATCTCATAGATGAATACGGCAATCCCCATCAAGAGCAGGACAAGATTAACCACAAGATTCAGCTCAAGCCCGAAAGACAGTCCGGTTTCAACCGGAAAGGGAAAATCGATATCCACTATATGAAAAACAAATACAATCCCCGGTATATAAAAAAATGATCCTATTATACCGAGGTAATTATCCTTAAGGACTGAAGATATCCTGAACAGGTATCTTATCAAGGTCAATGAATCTCCCCCTTATTCGCCTGTATGATCGTATACTGATCTTCCAGCCATTTCCTGAAGACAGGCTCATTCATCTTATCGATATTCAGCCCTTGATATGTTTTCGGATCGGTCAATACAAAGGGTCGTACATCTTTTATCAGGTAATAAGAATCCCCTGAGAAATAGGAAAACCTGTGTGTTTCATCCTTTGAAAAGAATTGCAGGCTGTAATCGCTCAGGTTTTCTTTATATTCAAGGTAAAAGTTCATCATCAATGATATGAAAAGGATCATGCTGATGATTATATTGATAGATCTCCATGTCATTACATGCCTGAACCTTATAGTGCACAAGGCCGGGACAGAGCTGGCGAAGAGCCCGATAAATACATAGATGAAAAATGTCTTGAGGATCTCGAAACCAAAACCCCCGAAAGAGGTGTTTACAAAAACAGGCTCTCCGTAATACGCGGCTCCGGACGGTGAAAACACCCTGGTCATCAAAAACAGTACAAAAAGAACCAGGATGGAGATGACAGAGGTTGCAGCAAAAAAGACCCCCACCTTTTTGAGAGTCAGCCATCTCCAGGGCCTGGAAGATATCATGATTGCGATTATCAGCAGCCCGGTAAGCCCCAGGACAAACCAGGTTAAACCTTTCAACAATCCCTCGATCCATTCTTTATATGATTTATCTTTAAAGGCGACGGCAGCCAGGTGATATCCCAGGCAGGGTTTGTATCTCAAAGCAGTCTTATATGCCCTGTAGGCCTTGAGATTCTTCTCCAGGGCTGAATAGACATTGCCGAGATAATAATGGGCCAGGGCCTGCTGAGTGGAATCTTCCGTACCCTCTATGATCATTTTCAGACGTTCTACCTGTTGGAATATCGAAGACTTATCCCTGACATCACGTCTGATGCATCTGAAGAGTTCATAGTTTTTCTTATATTTGACAAGATAATCCCTCAGGGATCTTATGTTCTCGCGTGAATCCTTCAGTATGGGTGACGATACAGGCAGACCAAGGGTATATGTCTTTTTATAGATATCTGCTGCCCTTTTTACATCGCCTGCAAACTCATGATAGAACCGGGCCTTGCTCTGCAGCAGCAGTGCGTTTTCCTCGGGTGAAAGGTCTTCCGTCCTTGAAAGGCCCTTGTTTATCAGCTTCAAGCCCTCGTGATATTTTTCCCGGCTCAACAAGGTGTTTATCTCGTCTACAACCTCATAGCCATATAAATGGTTACAGGATATCAATAATATAAGAAATATAAGGCAAAAAAAGACAATCTTTCTTATCATTTATCAAGCTTTATAAAATAATTCATCAAGGCGGATGATAATAAGGTCGCCCCTATACCGGCACCTACCGCCAATACCGGCAATATTGAAGGGATTGCAAAGACAAAGGAACCTATGGAACCGGAGTTGGCATTGAATCCGCCGTGTCTTATGCCCATCACCTTGCCCTGGATATCACAACCACTGTCATCTATGCGGGAAAGCCTGTGGATCAGATCATCCTTGTCACATTTCAGATCGTATAATCTGCTTTTCATCGAGATACCCCATTATCAAGGAAACTCCGTATCGTTTAAGACAGTTATATTTTACACATTTTTATCGGCTTGTACGATCATTATCATTATTTATGTATATAATATCCAAGATGATGCCCCCTCATAACAGGGGGCATCATCTTATTTGCGCCTTTGGTGGCGTTACCACATCTCATGTCCGGCAAGCGGATTATCTTCAAACCGTACAGGGTCTTATAACTAATCCAGGCCTTTTTGGAAGTGATTGCCTATCAGTTCCAGTTTCTTACCCGATACATTCTTTATACTGCTATCGACGTGATGCCTCCAAAACGTGCAGTTCTCTACCCGGGTCACACCGGGACCATTCCCATCAAGCTTGATCGTGGTTGATTTGTCGTCCAGCCTGACAAAACTGTTTTGAAAGATCATATCCGCATCGGTCGCCTTTATGATCCAGTCCGGGTGACCGGTAGTGAGGGCCGAAAACACGCGGAAATCGCCGTCTGATGTATCGGTATCGATATCGAACATGGTAAGCGTGCCGCTGCCTTCATCAGCGTCTGTACGTAATGATGGCCCTATCAACTCTACGGATTTCCCCTTTGGTATTCCATCGACAAAGATGCCGTTCTGGCAGTGTTCCATAGAAAACTGGAGGGCATGGACGGACGAGTTCTTTAACAAGGCCATGATATTGCTCACCCGGGAAAAAGAGGCAAAAAACTGCTGGTTGCTCGAACCTGTCACCTCATATGCGATATTGTTATCCACAGAATACTTTTCGATCTTATCCAGACTGCCTACGGTCGGAAGATCGCTGTCATCCCATTCACCACGGATAAAGTTATGGTTGAATCTCCCGTTTTTACAGTTTCTGATAATAAAGTTCCTGTTAACGTGCTGACACATATTATTCTCTACCAGATGATTGTCGCTTCCATTCAATTCCACCTGGGCGTATGAGTTGACAAAATGGTTGTTTTTCACATAGGCCCCGTCACCTACAGCCTTTACCGTTACAGCATAAGGTGTAATACTGTTCATCTGCTGCTTTGGATAGTGGATGGTAAAGCCTTTAAGGCCGCTATCCTTGTTCAGGGTGATGGTAGGTGTACTCCCGTTACGGCCGTGATATATCTGAAGCATCGCAGCCGGGACACCTTCACGCCCCCCGTTAAAGGAATGCATGCCTTCCGAAGAGGATCGCAGTTCGACACCTTCCGGTACTTCGATGGATTTACGTATGGCATAGCCTTTTTCAGATATCTGCGGAAGCAGAACAATGCCGCCACCCATGGAATACACATCGTCCAATGCGTCCTGGATAACCGATGAATCGTCTGTTGTTCCGTCTACATTTACCTTATACCCGTCCTTGCCCATGATGATCATATTATACCCATAGGGCTTGTGCACCCTGCTGTAACCATTCACATCAAATGGTTTGTAGGTCGGGCTGTTCGTATCTTTTGAGTCCATCTTTACAACGCTTGGCTTTGCACCGTTCAATTTGACCGGATCACCGTTATATTCGAATGAATTGCCTGCAAGGACGGCAAGCCTTGTCTTTGAGTTCAACTGTACCGGCTTACCCGCAGTGTAATCAAACTCGGAATCCACGACACTCAGGTAGGATGAACCGGCAAACAAGCGGTTATCAAAGGCGCAATTTTGGAATTTGAGAGTCTTGGCGCTCCCGCTGTATGTACATACAAAGGAATCTCCTGATGATGAATTGAACTCGCAATTGCTGAAGAATACGCCCACAGAGTTCTGTCCTTTGAGTGTTACCGCATCGTTTATTGCGTCGAATACGCTGTTGATGATGAAGCTGGGCCCGATGCTATCCGCACGTAGCGCTGTTTTACAGTTTGTTATATAAAAGCCGTACATATTGCCGTTGATATCGCCGTTTCCTTCGTCAACAAAATGCAGTCCTATATTGTAATCCGCAACATGCCACTCGGAGGCAAAAATATTGTCCGATGCCCCGACCTTGATACCCGTGGCACTGTTACGGAGGTATGACTTGAGGGCTGATCTGGATGGAGATCCCGGAAGATCCGACTCTGACCAGTAATCAGCAGAGAAGTATACCTGAGTATAGGTCGGCACGCTGCTGGATTCATCCTGATACATACCTATCTTGAGCGGCGAACCGTAAAGCCCTCTGCAGAAGGGCCTCTTTACATTTCCGTGCGTTGACAGACCTACATAACTATTTACCAGGTTTACATTTTCGATAAGCAGCTCATCGACCTTGTCGTCTGCGCTATCGATGGTCTGCGCATACGGGGTAATACTTGAAAGGTCCTGTTTGGGGTACCAGATGGTCAGGTCTCGTATCCCTGCCCGGTCATCCAGCTGGATAAATCCAGGGGCTTTTTTGGTATACAAACCATTATATTTAACCTTCAGGACTGTACCGCGTACCGACTTGTCAGACCCGTGGACACTGCCCCATGCACCGCGAAGCACCACATTGGGTTTAATAATCAACGGCTTGGTAAACAGATAGTCCCCTTCCGGCGCGTATACAACCCCGCCGCCCTTGGAACTGACCTCTTTGAATGCATTGTTAAAGGCTGTGGAACAATCCTTATTGGCAGGGTCAGACGGCAGATTATCCTCTGTCATGACCATGGCCACCACTACCATATCATTTGTTGCATAACCGGTCTTCACGATCTGCCAGCCTTCTATAAAATCCGGTGTCGGGGGGTCAGGGTCCGGATCCGGGTCCGGGTCGTCAGGGTCAGGATCAGGGTCAGGGTCCGGGTCGTCATTCAGTGCCCAGACCGCATTATTATCATCATCATACAACGCAAGCATACCTGCGTTATCCAGAAACAATTGCACTGCGTCAGTACCCGAGGTCTGGCTGCTCCATAGCGTACTGTCCGATGTTGAACGCAGTACCAGGTTCCCGTTTTGCTGAAGAATCAGGTGCGATACTGGCTGGTTTGCAGTGTGTGACTTCCAGATCGGGGTTTGTGTCTCGGTATCCCTGAGGACCAGATTACCGTTTGTCAAAAGCTTGAACTTGTATCTGCCGTTTCTTGACAAAAGCCATTGATCCGGTTCAAGCACATCTCCAGGCAAGAGATAATCGGACAAATGCCCGGAATCGCCTCCATCGTCATCTGAGACATCGCCTATAATAACGCCGTACATACTGTCGGCTCCGGTCGATGATCTGTCATTCCCACCCAGACTGACCATGCTGCCGGCCGAAAATTCCCTCTCATACACATCCAGACCAGGGCTTTCCGTGTCGGTTGTAAACAGCCTGACCCCGGTCTCTGTCCATCCGCTCAGCCACGCCGGCAGTTCAACGGCACGACTGTCATAGGCCACATAGACATTTGCCGCCCTGTTGAGGTCGAACCGGAGAAATATGGAATCGTCATCATTCTTGTCGTTGTTGGCGGTCCTGATATACTGCATCCCGGCATGTGTTCCTACATCCGTGAATACATAGTCCCGGTCGATATAGATATTGTCGTTTTCCTCCAGATTTGTATCGACAGTGTATGCCTCGCCGCTTGCCACAAAGATGTCTGTGACCAGGGGCAGATCTGCAGAAACTGCCTCACGCGTATCAATGACATCAACAAGGGATGCAAACAACAGCATACAAGCCCAGATAAAACCCCTGGTATAATTATTTAGGGCACATGATTTCCTGTTTGTTATTTTTCTTATATTCATCGCACTTCCTTTCTTCGCGCATGGTTATGCCAAAAACAGTGCAGATATATCTGATAATCCATGCTATTACATATGGCGTTAACTTCAATCATCTTCTCCACCATTAATCTGGACAGCTGAACCTGTTATGAAACCACCACCGGGCCTTGTAAATCTCGGAGTTGTCTATTTGTCTGGGCCCGACACCTGACTCTATTGAATAAACACTATCTTGAGATCTCGTCCTGATTATCTCACCTGTATCCGGATTATAGCTCAGCCCTTTGGAGTTTCCTGATAGTTTCTTCAGCACCTTCCATGCGTGGGTTTCCGTGTTGAATTGCAGTATCCCGTCCTTACCGGCTAAAATCAGGTAACGTTTACCACCCTTGATCATCGGGGCACCGCCATGGCCGGTTCCCACACTGAAATTACTGATGGTGATCTTGTATGGGTCACTGTCTCTCTTTAATGCCGGTTTGCCGTTTTGAAAGACCACCTCGTATGATTTCAATCTATCGTTGCCGCCGCCCCAGGCCCACAGACGGTCCTGCTCGGCATCCCAGAGGACACTATGCACGCCTGAATGCTTTACCTCACTGCCGGATATGCGGCCTTTGTTATTCTTTGATATATCATAAAGTTCCAGATAACTCTTGGCCCCTTTTGCGTGTGCAACAACAAGGTATCCGCTTTTCTTGGGCAGGTATTCCACATCGTGGGGAGAGGAACAGGAGGTCTTGCTCCAGTATATACATTTCTTGGTTTTGTATTCGTACATGGCAACTGCATCCCCGCCGTTACCGGTGACAATGATATGGATCTTGCCGTCATGAATGACCCGTTTGGCATCATTAATGGAATTATCTCCTCTCCACAGGCTGTTATAGGTGTTCATATCGCTTGATGCCACACCGTTTGCATTTTTGAGGTTCATGGACCAGAGTATATTGCTCGACTTATTCCAGTTCCTTTGTTCAGAAGAGGTTCCGCCTTTAAATATAAAGAGCTTCAACCGTCTTCTTTCCGGGACAAGGATGCCGCCGTCATATTCGTCGTCTGTCGGCGGGTCATCGGGGTCATCCGGATCACCATTTACAGCCCAGAGTGCATTATTGTCATCATCATACAATGCAAGCACTCCATCGTTACCGAGAAACAATAATGAGGCGTTCGAATCCGTGGTATTGCTGCTCCAGAGCTTGGTGTTCGACGTTGAACGCAACACCAGATTCCCGTTTTGCTGAAGAATCAGGTGCGATGCAGACTCGTTGGCCGTGCCCGACTTCCAGATCGGGGTTTGGGTGTTTGTATCCCTGAGGACCAGATTGCCATTGGTCTGAAGTTTTAACTTGTATCTGCTGTTTTCCGACAACATCCATTGATCGAGATCAAGCACATCCCCTGGCAGGAGATAATCGGACAAATGTCCGGAAGCCCCCCCGTCGTCAGGCCCATCGTGGTCGGATGCATCCCCTATAATCACCCCGTACATGCTGTCGGCATTTGTCGATGATCTGTCATTCCCGCCTAACACAACCGTGCTGCCGGCAGAATATGTTTTCGAATATAGATCCAGGCCAGGGCTTCCCGTATCCGTTGTAAGGAGTCTTTCCCCAACCTCGTTCCAGCCCTTCAGCCACACCGGCAGATCCGTGGCACGACTGTCGTAGGCCACGTATACATCGGCTTCTTTATTGACGTTAAACCGCAAAAACGCAGAATCGTCTTCATTCTTGTCGTTATTGGCGGTCCTGATATACTGCATCCCGGCGCAGGGTCCTGCATCTGAAAATACATAATCCCGGTCAATATAGATGCGGTCGTTTTCCTCAAGATTGTTATCTATCGTGTAAATTTCCCCGCTGGCTACTAAAAGATCGGAAACCAACGGTAGATCTCCGGAAAAGGCAACGCCCGTATCCAAACCTACTATACAGACAATTGCCGTAAAAAGAATAAGGTGACAAAGAGACTTCAGGTCAACCCTAGGGACCTTTATGTACTTGTTTAACAATCCTTGTATATTCATCGTTCTTCCTTTTTCTGGTCAAATCTGTTTTTTTTGATGTCATCCCCTTCCGGCCATTAAGGATATCAAGACCGGAAGGGATATAATTTAACGCATTCGTTATTTTAATTGAATACTTGCAATAGCACCTCTGATCTTGCCCGCGGTGCTGTCTTTAAAAGACTTATCCTTTGTCAGGTAGATAAAGGTGCGGTCGTCCGAGGTCCCATACTCTTCATTGGCCATCTTGGAGGTCTGACCATTGTCGCTGACGGCAATAATCAGAAACGGGCCGGTCCCGCTGCTGTTTATGGCGATAGAACTTCGGCTCAACAGCTTTTTCTCTATGACATTTCCGGTGTTAAGTATGTCGTTGTATGTCAGGATAGCAAGCTTGGCCTTTGCATTGTTTGAATCGATTTCTCCCAGGCTGTTTTTGTTTGAACTCGTTACGTGCCTGATCCAGATCTCGGCTGCCTTGTCGTCATTTCCGGCATAGACTATCTGATCCCATCCTCCTCCTTTTACCTTGGCCTGCTTTTTTGTTACGTCGCCGCAATTGCCGTGACTTGATGATAATATCAGGAACTCTGTTGTTCCGGTCTTACTGCCGCTGTATTTTATCTTCTGGTAGTCTCCGGTCCTGGTGTAAGGGAGCAGATTCAACTTATAGTTACTCCACTTGTCCAGATCGCCATCGCTATCCGGCGGATCATCATCAGGATCATCATCAGGATCATCCGCATCTCCATTCACAGACCAGAGCACATTATTGTCATCATCATACAATGCGAGCACTCCGTCGTTACCAAGAAACAATAATGAGGCATCCGAACCCGCGGTCTGAGTGCTCCAAATCGAATCGCCCGAGGTCGAACGCAACACCAGGTCCCCGTTATTCTGTAGAATCAGGTGCGACGCCGGCTCGTTTGCAGTGCCCGACTTCCATATGGGTTTTTGGGTCTTTGTATCCCTGAGGACCAGATTTCCATTGGTTAGAAGCTTGAACTTGTATCTGCCATCCTCTGATAACAGCCACTGATCCAGTTCGAGTACCTCACCGTTTGAAAGATAGTCGGACAGATGCCCCGAATCACCTCCGTCGTCAGGATCATCGTCAGGATCGTCGTCGGAGACTTCGCCTATGATTACACCGTACATGCTCTCCGCTCCTGTGCCGTATCTGTCGTTTCCGCCCAGTTTAACCGTGCTGCCTGAAGAATAGGTCTTCGAATACACATCAAGGCCAGGGCTGCCCTTATCCGTAGTGAGGATCAGGTCTCCGGTCTCGCTCCAGTCGTTTAACCAGTCCGGGAGATAAACAGCGCGGCTGTCATAGGCCACATAAACATTCACGTCGCTCTTTACCTTGAATGTGATAAACGAAGAATCGGTTTCATTCTTGTCGTCATTGTCGGTCCTTATGTATTCCATCCCGGCGTAGGATCCTACATCCGTGAATACATAGTCCCGATCACCATAGATTATGTCGTTGTCCTTGAGGTTCCGGTCAATAACGTATGCACCGCCGCTGGCCACAGAGAGGTTCGAAATCAATGTTGAATCGGTATCTCCGCCATCATCACTATCCGCTTTTTCGATAACATATTCGTCTATGACAATCCCTTTTATATCTTTGACCTTCATTTCAAGCCTGTCATCGTATGCCGTCAGCATACAATAGTGATTCTTTTTAACTGCCCTTTTTGTCCACCATTTTGAATTGACCGAACGTAGCGGGGCGCCTGCACCACCTGTGACGATATACGTGGTACCCTTTACATCTGCAGGCACATCGGACCCGGAATAGACGACCGATTTATCGTAGATCACCTTTGAACGCTCATAATGATGATCATGGCCTGCAATATCTAAAGTAACATCGTATTTATCGCATATCTTTTGACAAACCATATGACATGTTAAGTCTACTCATCCATTTAGTTTTATGATCAGTTAATTCAATATCTTTTGGCAATGGAAGCCCGTCCTCGTCCGCGAAATTGCTTACCCGAATAATTGTCCGGAAAAAGGTTGCATCACAGCTTTCTTGCAGGGATAGTCATAGTGACCACTCCAAGCCAAAATTACCTGAATCTCATCTAGTTGTTCTTTAACGTACAATTTCTTTTTTGCAAAAATTATGGCACCCTCAGAAAAACGTCTCAGTTCATTATACATACACTATTTTGCTTCTCTAAGTTCAGGGGCATCTTCACCTCTTTCTTTCCAAGCCTCAAGGAAACAGACCATTGCAGATGACATTTGAAGATCAGCTCAAAGCGCTCATACTTTTTCATCCTGAATAGGACGACTCCGGTCGCCAAGATTATCCACAATTTCGGACGAACAGACCAGCTTGACAGGAAAGAACTCGTCAGGCTATTATATTTGATCGCAAGAGTCTGTGGCCTTACTGTGGTTGATCCTTTTAGCGTTGATAACGAAAAATCATCACTGGCTGGAACCGGCCTTCCTGAAGCACTCTCTATAAAAATGACGGTTACGCAGGACCCGTCCTGGCCGTTGAAGCACTATGGGAGAAGATAGGCGTCAAAAAGACACTGACGGATATTGTTAACAGCGAGGGCTTGCGTGTAGATTATGAAAGGGCGTTATTTGCCAGGTCGTTTGAAAAATACCTGCTGGCTCGCCATATGGTCAGCATAACCGAGATTAAGCAGGATGTGCTCTCAAAAAAATGTCGTTATACTGTTTTCAAGGACACCTCCATGCCAAGGTAGTCATAGCCGGGGACGGTCAGGGACCTGAACGCTGTTTTCGTTTCCTAAAAAGGACACAAATCAAGATTATACCAATGTATCACTGGTTATCCAGGCGGATAGAGTCCCATGTGAAGATCTGTATTCTGGCGCTCAGGATTGAACGCCTTGCCGAGCTTGCCTGCGACATGCCCTGGCATCAAATTAAACGGTCGCTTTCCGAGCTTCAGGTAACAGGATTTATACCTGTAATTATGCAGCACCCGTAGGGGCACGATGCATCGTGCCCCTACAAAATAGGATGCCTGCTATGGATCTTGTCAGAAATGTTCTGCTGTACAATCTGCCGTTATAATGCGATTGCATAGATGCACATATGGAGTGACAATTCTGGTTAGCATAGGTCTTTAGTCTTACGTTCCAACAGTTGAACCTGGAATTATTCTCTTTCAGGGCCGGAACCATCTGACTGCAGATAAACACCTTTGCGCCTTCGCGCCTTCGCGTGAGTCCCATTTCTTAAGTATTGATCAAAGCATAAAACACAAAGGTTAACGTATTAAAGTGCATATCAGGAATCTGGCCTTGATCTTTAAAACAGGGAAACAGACTGGCACGATATCTATCATTACAAAAAAGCGTATAGAGAAAAAACAATCACTGCAATTCTATCCGCGTGGGGATATCTTCCTCCCCGGCGGGGAATTTTGCCCCGGCAATCTCACATTTCCAGGCCGACCGGTTTTATTTTATCAGTAAATTCTGTATGTTAATTAATGGCACCAACCTTGCTTTTATATAAACATACATGAACACAGACAAATCAAGGAGGTAATGATTATGGATACTAAGAAAAAAATATTGCTTATTGATGATGATAAAGACTTTTTAATGGCAACAAAGCTCATCCTTGAAAAAGGCGGATATGAGGTATTCCTGGCTGAGGATGGAAAAAGCGGGGTGGAAACGGCAAAGTCGGTATCTCCGGATCTTGCTATAATCGATATGATGATGGAGACATGGAGCGAGGGCTTCAATGTTGTATCAATCCTGAGGACCTCCGAGACCGGAAAACAGATCCCTCTTATCATGTTGAGCGCAGTAGATCTGCAGGGACCGTACCAGTCCTTTGAACCACCGGAAAATCTACCGACTGTGGACCTTGTCCTGCACAAACCCATCAAGGCGGATGAACTACTGCATCAGATAGGGAATCTACTTAAGGCGGGTTAATAATGGAAATGGGTGAAAATGAAACAACGACCCGGATCCTCATCATCGACGATGAAGAGTCGATACTTGACGGATGCAGACAGGCACTGGAAAAATCGGGCTATCAGGTAATTACGACATCGGTCGGTGCCGATGGTGTCAGGATTGCCCGTGATAAAAGGCCTGAGCTTGCATTCATCGACCTGAAGATGCCGGGTTGCTCAGGCATGGACCTGATAGAGCTAATATCAAAGGACATGCCTGAGATCGTCCTTATCGTAATTACCGGTTATGCATCTATTGTCTCTGCAGTTGAGGCAATGAAGAAAGGGGCGTATGACTACCTTCCCAAACCTTTTACCCCTGATCAGATCCGTGCAGTAACCAAAAGAGGCATTGAACATCGCCTTCTCAAGATAGAGGCCGACGGCCTCAGGGAAGAAAAAGAGCGGATGGAGCGCAATTTCATAACCTTTGTAAGCCATGAAATGCGTTCCCCCCTTGTAACCATACAGCAGTATATTGAATCCCTGAAAATGATTGCCGGCGAAACATTAAACGAAGACGCTGTTGGAATAATAGACAGGTGTGATAAGCGTATCCAAAGCCTGCAGGACTTGATTGAGCACTGGCTGGACATGTCACGAATAGATAAAGGCACCTTCTCTGAAAACAAGGAACCGATCATCATCACTCCGATTATAGAACGCACCATAGAAGAGCTGACCCCTCTGTGCGAAAAAAGGGGTATTGTTATCGAATCGGATCTAAAACAAAAGCCTCCCAAGATAATCGGTGACCAGGAAAGCCTGCTGAGGGTATTCAGCAATATCATAGGTAATGCGACAAAGTATACCATGCCTGGCGGAAAGATCAGCGTGATCAATGATTTCGACGATTTCTATGTATATGTAAAGGTGACCGATACAGGCAGCGGCATACCACAGGACAAACTGCCATTTATCTTTGAACCGTTCTTCAGGGTCAAGGGCAAACAGGAAAGGCAGAAGGGATCGGGTCTGGGGCTTACCTTCAGCAAGAAGATCATGGAGGCTCACAACGGAAAGATCGAGGTAAGCTCAAAGGAAGGTTCGGGAACGACATTCGTCCTGAAATTCCCCAGGCTCTATGAGACATAGCGATTACTCGCTGCTGCCTTTATCTCCCTCCCAGGGCCTTGTATTATCCAACAGGTATTCGGAAGAGTTGTCAACCATACAGCTCCCGCACAAATGCACCATCTTCATACTGGAGATCTGCCTGACAATAAAAAGCTTGTCTGAATTTTCACTGCATATAAAGCATTTGTCCGGCACATCATCCTCATGCATCTCGTAACACTTGTCATCCAGATACTTACATTTCATGCATCCCCCCGATGGAACTCTAGATAACTTATAGCTATCATAGAAACAGACCGTTATCAATCCGATCCTTCGGCTTGATTGCCTTGAGGATATCAATGATGTATATAACACACATACTGAATAGAAAAGGGATACACAATGAAACAATACTGGAATTATTTAGACACAAAAACCATTTATGAAAACAGGGTGGTCCGCTTCAGAGAGGACAAATATCACTTTCTCCCGAACAACATCATAAGTGATTATACAGTCTTTGAATTTACTGATTGGGTCAACATAATCCCGATAACCCCTGATGGGATGATCATTACCATACGACAGTTCCGCCATGGAATAAAGGCCGATACTATAGAGATACCTGGCGGCCTTATCTCTGCAGAAGACAGGTCTCCACTGGATGCTGCAAAGAGGGAGATGGAGGAAGAGACAGGGTATTCCAGCCGGGATATAAGACTACTCGGCATGGTAGAGCCGAACCCGGCGATCCAGACAAATAAATGCTATACATTCCTTGCAAACGATGTCTATTTGAAATCAGGCCAAAACCTGGACCCGACCGAGGCCATAAGTATTGATATCGTAAAAAAAGACAGTATCTATAATATGATCAGGGATAACCGTATAACACACTCTCTTGTAGTCGCTGCCTTCGCACACCTGATGATCTACGAAAATTACAACCGATAGCAATACCTTACAACAGTTGTACTGGATATTTAATCCGGATTATGCCATTAACAATCAACTATCAATATCATAAGGAGGAGTCTATGGTTCAGTTCCAACTTGATAAACCTGACAATCTAGTTGAATTGTTTGAAAACAGCGTAAAGAGATTTCCGCACAAACCGTATCTCGGCACAAAAGACAATGACGGCGAGTATGAATGGGTCACATACGACGAGACTGGTATACGTGTCGACAACCTGCGCGCAGGGCTGTCCGGAATCGGGATAAAAAAGGGTGATGCAGTAGGCATTATCTCCAATAACAGCACAGACTGGGCTGTCGGCCATTTTGCCACAGTCGGTCTTGGCGCCTTTTATGTGCCCATGTATGAGGCAGAACTTGTACAGGTCTGGGAATACATCATAAAAGACAGCGGCCTCAAAGTCCTCTTTGTATCCAGACAGGACATCTACAATAAGATTAAAGACTTTCCATCAAAGATCCCTACCCTGGAAAAGATATATCTTATTCCGGGAGAGGGGGAAGGCACGATGTCCAAACTTGAAGAGGCAGGAGAAAAAAGCCCTGTCGAATCTATTCGACCTGATCCCGAGGATGTCGCGGCACTGATATATACATCCGGCACAACAGGAGATCCGAAAGGTGTACTCCTTATGCACATGAACTGGACAAGCAATCACCACGCTCGCGCAAAGGGATTCCCTGACTATAACGAAAACGATCGCAGTCTTTCCCTCCTTCCATGGGCACACTGTTTCGGTCTCGGAGAACTACACTCGATGACTGCGTTCGGGGCGTCACTGGGTTTCATGGAGAACGCCACAACAGTCGTAGATGATATGGCCAAAATAAGGCCGACCTTTCTCGTTGCAGTACCCCGCATATTCAACAGGGTCTATGACATGATCGTGACAAAGGTAAACAAAGACGGCGGCATCAAGAAGTTACTTTTCGACACCGGTGTCGAGGCGGCAAAACAAAGGAGAATCCTTGCCGAGCAGGGCGAATCAAGCCTTGTGGCAAACCTCAAGTTCAACATCATAGACAAGATAGTCTTTCAGAAGATCCGTGACCTTTTCGGCGGACGCCTTCGCGGTTCTTTGACGGGAAGTGCTGCAATGAATCCCGAGATCTCAAGATTCTTCTACGATATCGGTATACCTCTCTATGATGCATACGGCATGACAGAGACCACGCCGGGCATTACCATGAACTGCCCGGACAGCTTCAGGATCGGCAGCGTGGGCCCGCTTATGGACAAGATAAGGGTCGAGATCGATAAATCAAACGTCGAGCCTGACGCCTTAGACGGTGAGATCATATGCTACGGGCCAAATGTCATGAAAGGCTACCACAACAAACCCGAGGCGACCAACGAGGTAATGACCCGGGACGGAGGCGTAAGGACAGGCGACAGGGGTCGTTTTGACAAAGACGGGTTCCTATGGATTACCGGCAGGATAAAGGAACAGTTCAAGCTGGAAAACGGCAAGTATGTCTTCCCGGCAGCCCTGGAAGAGGATATCTGCCTCAACCATCATGTACAGAACGCCGTTATATTCGGTGCAAACAAGCCATTCAACATATGCATGATCATCCCGGAACAGTCTGCACTGACAGATTACGCACAGAAAAACAATCTGCCCACCGACCCGAAGACTCTGATAGAGCGGGAAGATGTCCAAAAGGCGATCACAGCAGAGATCACCGATTCCCTCAAGGGGAAATATGGTTCTTATGAGATACCTAGAAAATTCTTTTTCATCCTGGAGCCTTTCACCCTGGAAAACGGCATGCTGACTCAGACAATGAAACTCAAGAGACACAAGATAAGAGAAAAATACAATAACAAGATAGAGGCCATGTACAAATAAGGCCGATACCCCTGATAATGATCGACACCTTCTCTGTTCTGAAGAGGATGTCGATCATTATATATGATTGTTGACCTTTATCTAACTACACCCTTTTCCACAATGTGGCGCTTGCATTGCCGAATGCCCCGCACAATGCGGCAATCCCGTAGCGTGCATCTGAACGTTGGTCCTTCATGATACTGTTCAATGTAATGATTATTCTCGCCCCTGATTCTCCCAAAGGATGACCCATGGACAAGGCACCCCCCCATATATTGACATCCTCAAAGGGTATCGTATCGGTTATTCCGAGCTCTCTTACACAGGCCAGGATCTGCGGGGCAAATGCCTCGTTTATCTCCCAGGCACCTATGTCACCGACACTTAGACCTGTCTTGTCAAGAAGCCTTTTTACGGCAGCTATAGGACCGATGCCCATCATGGTAGGATCGCATCCGGCCATTACGCCGTGGGCATACATCATATGGTAGGTCAGCCCGAGTTCATCGGCCTTTTCTCTATTCATGAGAAGAAGTGCGCATGCCCCTGTGGTAAGCGGTGATGATACCGCCTTGGTCACTACACCGTCCGCCCTGAAATCAGGACTGTATTGTGCCAACTCTTCCAATGAGATGTCCTCTCTTATCCATTGATCCCTGTCCACGACGAATGGATTGCCATCGGAGTCGAACCCCTGAACAGGTATGATCTCCCCGGCGTATCTCCCTTCATTGGTTGCCTTTGCCGAGCGTTTATGGCTCCAGTATGCAACCGCATCCGAATCCTTGCGAGATATCTTGTAACGTCTGGCTATCTTTTCAGCGGTCGCAGCCATGGGGAGTTCTATCATAGAATATCTGCGCAGCAGAGAGGGAGGAGGTTCCATGTCATAGGCAATAGGCACATGAAGCATGTCCTCCACACCCGAGGCAATGTAGATATCACCTTCCGAACACATGATCGCACGCGCCGCATGTATAACCGCGGCCATCCCGGAAGGACACTGCTGGGCTATACCGTTTGTGGCTACCGATTCGGGAAAACCGCCTGCAAGCCATGAAAGCCTTGCTATATCGTTCTGAACGCCTGCCTGGTTTGCGCAGCCGCAATAAACCGCGTCTACATCCTCAGGGGCTACAGAAGGATTCCTCTCAAACAGGCCTTTGTATACAGCGTTCAACAGCTCATCCGGCTTTGCCTTCCTGAACCATCCCTTTTCCTTATGCGCGCGTGCATTTGCAGTGCGCAGACCGTCTATTATTACACATTGTCTCATGGATCATCACCTCTTCATCGCATACGAAATATCCACTTCTATATCTCTACAGACATCGATGGTATTATTCTATCATCTTTGGATGTATCCTGACGAGAAAAATGTATTCACACCGTTCACCAAGATCAAGGAGAAGGCAAGAGTCAGGGGCAGAGCAGTCAAGGTATCTTGACGATCTCCACATCTACCTTGGCTGCGGGCTGATGACCGCTCTTGAAATAGACATCGGGGGGGTATTCTATCTTGACATCCATTGTTGTCGATTCGGTCAACCTGGACAGATCAATGGGTTCCGTCTTTATAAAGACTTTATTGTTTAATGTCTTTTTGGGCGCAATAATGCTTACATTCTTGGGTGTTATCGTTATGCTCTGAAGAATATGGCCTTTGGGGAGTGATCCTATGGTTTTTATATATATAGGGATATCCGCCGGGTACATCTTGTGTGCGGTTATGTTTATCTTATCCGGATGGATCTTTATCAGAGAAAGGTTCGAGGGTATCTTTATGGTATCAGGGCTCAGATTTATCTCCTGCCTCCCATCTATCAGAGAAGAGAGGTCTACGGATATCTTGAGTGTTGACGGTTCGAACAGGCTGAATGCCTGATCAGGCCCCATCAGTGTAACCATTGCCTCGTTATAACGCGTCTCCTCGATCTCCCATTCCTGTGATATCTTGCGGTATTCTATTGGAACGACAAAATCCCTCCTGATAGATTCCCTCTGAAAACCGAAGGTTACCCATAACACCATGGCAAGCATGACGGCTACACCCTTTTCTATGGTATTTCTCCTCACCCAATAAAAAGGGATCTTCGGATTTTCCATAGGCGCCTTTTCCTTATAGTACTTATTAATAATCTTGTTGAGTTCGCCCGTATTCTTGACCTGTCTGATCTTGCCCTCTTGCGCAACAGATATTGAGCCCCTTTCTTCGGAGACCACAACGCAAAGTGCGTCTGTCCGTTCCGTCAAACCCAGGGCGGCTGTATGCCTCAGTCCCTGTTTGCCTATCTTTTCCGTATTCAGGGTAAGCGGCAGGTGACAGCCGAACTTGACGATACGGTTGTCATTTATTATCACGGCCCCGTCATGACCTATGGAATGCTCGTCGAATATGCTTTCCAGAATGGGCTGGCTCATTATGCCGTCCAGTTCATATCCGCCCTTGAGGTGTCTTTCAAGATGGTCGACCCCCTGTATCACAAAGATGGCCCCTATCCTCTTGGATGCAAACTCGGCAACACTCTCTATGAGAACGGTTATCTCCTCGGGCAGATCCGACCCGGCTGTCCTGCTGTGTGATTTTCTAAGGGACCTCCACGTGGCCAGACGCTCAAAAAACCTTCTGATGTCTTCCTGGAAGATTACGACAAGGGCTATCAGCAGTATAGCGAAAAAGCCCTGCAGAACCATTGAGGTGAGATAAAGATGGAAGATGCGTGCCGCGATGTATATTGCCCCGAGCAGGCTTATTCCCGCAAAGACAAACCTCGATGCAGTATCCTTGAACCATATAAGCAGCACATACAGCAGGGTCGATATTATAATAATATCGAACAGGTCCTGTATACGGAAACCCTGTCCTATGGCGATTATATCCTCTATTGCACCTGTCACGATATCTCCTTAACAAACATACCCGTAAAACAACCTATGTTATTAAATACTAAATAATAACTATATGATAAAGTCAACAAGACTGTTGGGCTTGCCGGATGTGGCCTTTTCGGGCAGAGGCAGCAGCATCTCCAACGCACGATCATATATTGATCACTAATTATCCTGTGCAACCCTGCTGCATCCCGGGCCGGACAGGATGCTCCTGCCACCCGATACAGCAGTTATTGTGATCTGTGTACTGATCCTCTCCTTCAGAGCGGAAACATGGGAGATAACACCTATAAGCTTGCCGTCCTGCTGAAGGCCGGACAATGTTTCCAGCGCGGTTTCCAGGGCATCTTCGTCCAGGGTAGCGAAACCTTCATCCAGAAACAGCGAATCCACGCGAACCTTTCGACTGGCCATACCGGAGAGCCCGAGCGCAAGGGCTAGACTCACGATAAAGCTTTCGCCTCCCGAGAGGTTTCTGGTCGACCTTATTTCACCTGCCTGATAATTGTCTATGACGTTCAGCTCCAAAGGCTGTTCATGGTCACGGATCAGCAGATAACGATCGGTCATCTTCTCGAGCTGACGGTTGGCATAGGACACCATCAGCTCGAAGGTCAGACCCTGAGCAAAGTTGCGGTATTTCTTGCCGTCAGCAGAACCTATCAGCCCGTGCAGCCTTTCCCACCGGCGACACTCTTTTTTCTGACCTTCCATCTTCGCCTTTTTTTCCTTCATACGTTCTTTAGCTGCTGTATTCTCTGTCAATTTGTGTTTCAATCCGGCAGTCACATCCCGAATCTGTCTCAGATCTTCCTCCAGGGCCTTTAAGCGTGGCTCCAGCTCATCTTTGGTCTTGTCGGTCACCTTCCTGTTCAGCTCTATGAACAGACGATCCTTTCGGTCATTTTGTCTGGCATTGATATCTGTCTGTCTGTCATTCAGATCCTTTGCCTTTTTCATGAGTCTGTCCCGTTCCAGAATTCCAAGACGGGCTTCAGAAAACCCTTTTTCATGGTTGAATCCGGCAGATAGAAGGGCCTCTACAAAACCTGCTTCCAGCATTTTCAATTCGGATACCCTGTTATCTATCCGTTCGGTCAAGGCTGTGATGTTTGTCTTTGTGGAATTCAGTTCTTGCAGTACTGCGTCAAACAGGGACCTTGCCTTTTTTTCGGCCTTTTCCGCATCAGAGACATCCCTGTTCAGGCGTTCTTCCTCCCTGTCCGGGCTTTTTGAACCAAAGAGTTCCTGCCGTTTCGAACTTCCTGCAATGTATTCTTTCTTTATCAAATCCAATGTTTCGTGCTTTTCTTTCAGAGATCTGCGTTGTGTCTCGATCACCGCATCAAGCCGATTCAACTCGCTGTCAAGATCAGAGACCTTCTTTTCTATCTCGGCCTTTTTCCTGACCTGGGTCTGCCAGACAGACATCTTGGATCTCAGATCCTTGATCGTCTTTTTGGGATTATCCATATCCGGTTCATAACCCATGTCCTTAACGGTTTGACTTATTTTTTCTTTCTGACTTTCAAATTGTGATTTCAATCCTTTTATCTGACTGACGATATCTGCAAGGCCTTTTTCAGCTGTCTTCTTTTCTCCGGCAGCAATCTCCTCGAGCCTTTCACTATTTGCCAGGATTTTTCGAGCCTCGTTTTCAGCGGTTTCCAGCCTCTTAACAAGAGATTCCTTTTCTTCAGCCTTGTGTATAAGCCCTGAAAGGCTCTCTATCTCCTTCTCTATCTCATCCGGCACGGGAATATTGTTATCAGCAAAGGGGTGTTCCTTAGCCCCGCACAGGGGGCAGGGCTTGCCATCCCGGAGTTTTTTCCGATAATCTTCAAGCTCTGCGATCCTGGCAAGAAACGCCATCTCACGAAGCAGGGTCTCTTTTTCAGCGCGGTATTCACGCAGCAATCTTCCGCCCAGGATCAGGTTCAAGCCTTTTTTTTCCTGTTCAAGGGATCTAATTGCATCTTCGAGTTCCTGTTTTCTTAAATCGTGCTGATTTATGCAACCATCCAGTTTCTCGCAAGATTTATTTAAGGCAGCCACGGCCTTTTGCTCATCAGCCACCCTTTCAGCGATCTCATCTTGTTTTAAGAGAAGGCTTTTCAACTGTTCCTCTATGCCGGCCAGACCGCCAACCAGCCACTCATCCCGATAATGTTTATCGATGTATCCTTCTGCTTCTTCCAGTTCTTTTTCGGCCTTGCTGCGCTTATCCTGCCCCAAGCGTTTAAGCTGCCTGTCATCTTCTATCTTTCTCGCTTCTTTTTCGCAAGATGTCTCGCCGGTTTCAACAGCCTTGCCCTGTTCAGAGAGCTTCTGATCGAGAAGACGCACCTTTCGAATCAGCAGTGCAGCCTCTTTCATATCCTCTTTGGCTTTATAAGTCTGTCTTTCGGCTTTTTTCAATGCCTCCATATTATCTTTAAGCAAACCCTCCTGTCCGGGCAGTTTACCCTGTTCATTCTTCAGACATGCCTGATCAGCCGAGTGCTGCTTGCGTATTGTCGTCAGGGTTGCATAGTCTCCGTCCATTTCGGCTGCTTTCAGCGCCTGACTTAGCCTCTCCAGGTCCGGCTTGAAGGATAGAGCTTCGGTTTGAATCCTTTCAGACTCCTCGGCCAGAGACCTGATCTCCTTTTTCAGACCGTCAACACCGCTCAACCAGGTTATGGCTTTTCCGATTTCGGTTGTTGATGCAGCAAGCTCGGTCTCTTTTTTTTGATTACCTTCAATATCCTGCAGTATTTTCCTTTCCTCTTCAGGTTCGAGAATGAAAATACCCGAGGTCTCGGCCTGCATGAGGTTAAGCTTTTCATGCTCATCACGCTGTCGCTCATGTACACGCCGCGAGATCTCCGTATAGATTTCAGTGCCGGTAATCTGCTCGAGTATCTTGGATTTTTCCTCCACATCGGCCTTAAGAAACGTATCGAATCCACCTTGGGCAAGCAGCATGGACCTCGTGAAACGATCGAAATCCATGCCGGTCTTTTCTTCGATCACCCCAGGAACCAGTCTCTTTTTCGTTTCGATCGGTCTTCCTGTTTCGGCATCGGTGATCTCATGCCTAGCCTCAGCGAGTCTGCCGTCTGTCTTTTTGCGTGCACGGTGCTGCCCCCAGTGGCAACGAAACCTGCCTGCCTGAGATTCGAACATCACCTCGGCAAAACAATCTCCTGTACGGCGTGACATGATCTCATTGCTTCCTTTGGTGATCCTTCCCAGTCGCGGTGTTGCGCCATAAAGTGCGAGACAAATAGCATCGAGAATAGTCGATTTCCCAGCTCCTGTAGGACCGGTCAGTGCAAAAATACCGTTCGTGGTGTATTCCGGGTCTGTAAAATCGATAAACCACTTGCCATAGAGTGAATTGAGGTTCTTAAACCTGAGTTCAAGGATCTTCATGATCTTTGACCTCTGAATGAAAGGTATCTGTCATGGCCGCATCGGCAACTGCGCACCCTTTTTTATCCGTCCCTATCATAACCTGCCCACTATAAAAATTATTCTGCATTTTTATCTTCTTCGAGCAAACCGTTGATTATTTCATTATACGATGCCGTCAGATCTTCACGTTCTTCTTCAGGCACATCAAACGTATCGAGACAACGCACAAAGACATCGCCTGCATCCAGGGCGTCGAGGGTTTCGTTTTGTTCAATCGTACTGATCACTTGCTCTACAACCCGCCTATTCTTGATCAAACAGATCTCCAGGGACGAATCCGCTATGGCCTCATCGATCATCTCTCGGAGGTTGCCGGTAATGCCACTACCGGTGTATTCTATCTCGAGCCATGCCCGGCTTTCTTTTTGTATCAGGTGCTGTAGCCTTTCCAGTATATCATCAGCAGAACCGACAATCCGATCCAGTCTCTGAAAACATGGAACCTTTTTGAGGAGGATCCAAGGATCATGATCCTTGGATTGACTGTCTTGTTTTATCAACTCATCCCCCTGCATAATCTGCGGACCGAAATCCACGATCACGACGCTCTTTTGCTGACTTGCCTCACCAAAGCCCATAGGTATGGGAGAACCGCAGTAGCGTACGTGCTGATTACCTCCGACACATTGAGGGACATGAAGGTGTCCAAGGGCGAGGTAATCAATGGATGGAGGGAATACATCTTCACTGACATGAGCTAACGAACCTACATACAATTGTCTGACACCGTCTCCGTCAATGGTCTTGCCTCCGGCCGTAAAGAGGTGCCCCATGACAATGATCGGGATCTTTGGTTGCGGACTATTCGTTTTTGATTCTTGAAGCATTGCCTTGCGTTTCTGCTGTGCAATCGCAACAACCTCGGCATAGTGCCTCTTTATACCTTCGACCAATCTCTTATTTTTGTCCTCGATAGACTCTCCCGGCTCCACCATACGGATATCCTTATCCCGCAGATAAGGAACAGCGCAAATAATCGCAGTCTTTTCCGGATAAGAGATCTTAGTTCCCGGATCGGACGTATCCTGAATTCCACCGTGAAGATCCTTATCTTCAGATCCAGCATCTGAAATCACTATTACTTCGTCTTCCGGGTTTTCCGTCATGGCACCGACCACATAAACATTAAGTGCCCGCAAGAGTTCTTTAGGTGCATTCAAAAACGAAGGGGAGTCATGGTTACCTGCAATAACGACGATATGGCGGCAACATGAGCCGGAAACCCGGCAAAGGAAACGATAATAGAGCTCCTGAGCACGATTGCCGGGGGTGCTGGTATCAAATACATCACCGGCAATAAGCAAAGCATCTATGCCCTCCTCCTCTATAGTGAAGCTCAGCCAATCCAGAAACCCGGCGAACTCGTCATAACGTTTCCGCCCGTAAAGTGACCGCCCCAAGTGCCAGTCCGATGTATGAAGGATCTTCATAGAGCCTCCTGCTCTACACCGATGCCACTGGTTATTCCCAGACAAAAAAAAGATGATATTTCATATTTTTTTGATATATACATTTCGCAGTTGTCTTCATTTCATGATTTCATCAGGTTCAAGCTTATTTAAAGAAGCTTATAGAGCATTAGCAAATAGCAACAATCTTGTCTATACGATGAATCTATATATCAAGGGCTTAAAAATCTTTTCATCTATAAGAAAAACCCCTCATTCAAGTGGATTCTTTACGAATCACTTTTTGAGAGGCTTTCCATATGCCCGAATATATATCGCTCGCAGGTAGTCTAACGGCATGGCCGAAGGGCTACCTTAAAGCTAATCAGGCAAGTTCTGTTATTACTGAGGACTTATCACCGTTAGTCTGCATGAGACTTTCAGGGACAAAAGCATTGTTTATCGAGGCTATTGATTTCGATGTAGACGTTCCTGAGGTTGCATCTTCATCCAGCTTGAAAAAATCCATCGATTCCTGAAGCTGCAAAGCCTGGGCAGAGAGTTCCTCGGCGGTTGAAGACAACTCCTGCGAAGCGGATGCATTCTGCTGGACTATAAGGTTAAGCTGCTGGATCGCTGAGTTGATCTGTTCGACACCGCTGTTCTGTTCATTGCTCGCTGCTGTAATCTCCTGTACAAGTTGGGCGGTCTTGCCGATATCGGGTACAATTTTACCAAGCATCTTACCGGCCTTATCAGACACTTCGACACTAGCAGAAGAAAGTTTGATGATCTCCCCTGCAGCTTCGGCAGATCTTTCTGCAAGTCTCCTCACGGCAGCAGCCACAACGGCAAACCCTTTGCCGTGTTCTCCTGCACGTGCGGCCTCGATTGCTGCATTTAAAGCCAAAAGATCGGTCTGCCTGGCAATCTCTTCTATAATAGCAATCTTGTCCGCAATCATCTTCATTGCCGACACGGTCTCTTCAACAGCCTTGCCACCGTCCTTGGCATCATCTGCTGATGTATTCGCAATTATTTCGGTCTGTTGAGCATTGTCGGCATTTTGTTGAATATTGGCAGCGATCTGTTCCATGGAGGAAGATGCCTCTTCCGCCGCAGATGCCTGTTCGCTGGCACCTTGAGACATCTGTCCCGCCATTGAGCTCATCTCTTCAGAGCCTGAGGCGACATTTGCCGCCGCTGACCTGGCATCCACGACGATATCCCGAAGATTTTTCGTCATACGGCTCAAGGCATGCAGGAACATGTTTTTCTCGTCCTTTTCATCGAGATCAACACTTTTCGTAAGATCCCCCTGAGACACCTTAATGGCAAGATCCACTCCTTTTTTCATGGAATTCACCATCCTTTTTACAGCATCACAGAATTGTCCGATCTCATCGTCCTGCTCTACATCTATCTCTGCCGAGAAATCACCGTCTGCTATCCTTCTGGCATAATCAACGCCTTTATTCATGACGGCGCTGATCTTACCTGCCATCAAAACCGCTGCAATCAGACCTATGCCGAAAACGATCAACCCACCCGCCAACATCCAGAAAATCAGTTGATATAGTGCAGAATCAACTATATTTTTAGCCATATAAAAATCTTCCTCATACGATCCTGCGCCAATTATCCAGTCCCATGGTTCAAAATAGGTGATTGCTGCAATCTTCATCCGCGCACTCTTGTCACCCTCATTTTTCCATGGGTATTCTTCATAAGCTACTTCACCTTTGTTCAACTTAAGCCCTTTATTGACGATGGATTGAATAAACAATCTGCCGTCAGCATCTTTTGCCTCCCAGATATCTTCTCCATCACGTTTTCCATCCTTGGAAATGATGTATCTACCTTTCTGAAAGCCCTTCCCCCCCAGAACATAAACATACCCGGTCTTGCCCACCTTGATATCCATGATAGCCTTTTTCAGGCTATCGACAGCATTCTGTTTGACACCGACATAAAGCATTCCGATAATCTTTGCATTTTTATCTCTCAGGGGCTCATAGGCCGTAAGATACCAATCATTTACAACATAGGCCCTTCCACGATAGGTTCGACCACCCAAAACTGTCGATACTACATTATTCAGGGTACCATCAGTGTTTACAGCAGGGATGTAAGTCCCTATTGCCCGTGTGTGGTCAAGCTTTTCCACATTGGTTGCAACACGCAACATATCACCGTTTTCATTCATGCGCTGAAATATGGTACATGTACCGCCTACAAGGTTTTTCACCTCGTCTACTATGGGTGTTGTGGTTTCCATATCCCGGTTTTGACCCAGCCAGTTTTTCCCCAAAATCATCCTGGGTAATTCTATCATGGAAGGTTGCTTGGTAAACTGATTGACCGCCTGCCATCTTGTTACTTTTCGACTTAATTGTATTGATCCATGCTTATTCATGATTTCTCTGGAGACATTTAGGTTGTTGCTGACAGCCTCTTGAATCAAGGCATCCGCAGTTTCACACAAACTGTACACGTCATTGCCTATATGGGCTATATTCTCTTTACCCAATCTATCCAGCTCTTCACCGACCTTCTCATCAATATTTACTTTCTGGATAATAGTAATGATATAAACGCCCAGCAGAAGAAACAGTGCAACACCTAGCACTAATCCAGTTATCTTATGTTTAATCATCAATTTCACGGCAAATCCTCCCTTTTTTTTTAAGTTGATGCAGAACATTTCGGGAGAAATGTATACAGATTCAATACGAATATGTACGTAATAAGTCATGAGAATTTACGTACTTTTCATGTCATTCGGGCAAGGAATTGCGTGATAAAGAAACAGTAACGTCAAGACAAAAGAAGACAACAGGGCAAGCTAACGATCTGACAATACAGCATACATACTCCCTAAAAAAGCGGGAACTCGGTCGTATTTTTCACGGCAGTCCGCCCCTTATACGGTGAAACAAACGTCCAGATACATTAAGAGGGGGTCTAATACACCGAATGCAACGATAGCAGACTGATTATCCGTGTCAGAGACAAGCTTAAACTGACAGTACACCTCAACTTATGCAGATATTTCGGCACGACATCGAAGATGTCTATCTGTCAGCTCAAGCTCATGCAGCGGATACACCACACCACCCTGCACGGGACATTCCTCTTTTTATACAGGATGTTTAATCAAGTGTTTATTACAGAGTTGTCTGATCCGTAAGGTGTGTTGACATATTTGTCTGCACAATCGTCATTCTCCCAGACATTGCCGTCCAGAAGATAACGGAACTCATACTCGCGATCCTTTTCAAGGTCTATGGTGAGATTGAAGTTGCCGTCCTTTTTCTGTTTCATGGGATGAGATGTCTCATTCCAGTCATTGAACTCGCCGACTAAAAATACACTATCTGCACCATTGCTCATATTCCGAGAAAAAGTGAACGTCACTTTACACATTGGTTTGCTCTTTAAAAATTTTTTCCTGATACTCATTCTTACCTCCAATAAATTGTTATCAGTTATACATGCGCGAATTATCACATACCGTTGATCCTTACACCCTTATTAATGAAAAAAAACTGTTCCGTGTCAACACCCTTTTACAATAAAATATTCATATGTTCATTATTATACATCAAGCTTTCCGCTATTCCACATTGCTGTGGCGCTGTATGTTCTTGCCCAGAAATTTGCCTTTTCATCAGACGGATATTTAAAGAAATCCTGGGCCCAGTTAAAAGATGGATTCTGGTACAGATCACGAAGAATGTTGGCAATATGCCTTGGCTTCCAATTGGCATGGAGAAGAAAATCACGGACAAATCCGATGAGTTTCTTTGGCTGCAACGCCGAAGGATTCGGAGCAAACAAAACGTCTCTATCGGCATCATGAATGTTCAGCTCTCTCTTTGCCCGCTCAATGGCCTGCCCCCTGGGCAGGCTTTCCTGCCTTTCGAAATCCCGGTGAAACTCATAGAGATCGGATGCCTTGTATTCATGCACCAGATGAATCAATGAGCTGTTAGAACACGGGATGGACCATTGCAGCTCTTTGGAATGACATGCCGCCTTTTCCAGGTCCCACATGCAATCGATAATACCATCAATATCGGTATCTGCCTGCAGGGTCTTTCCGTCATAGTATGCACCAACCACATCTACAAGGGGCGCAAAATTATATTTCCCGTATTTCTCATGATTCTTCTTGTGCAGACTATATGGACTGCGGATACATCTCATAAAAGGAGATCCCTCGTTCCAGGTATTGTCCATATTGATACAGTGATCCAGACAGTCTGAGATAGTCACCGGCAAAAACCCTTTTGAGGTATTGTCTTTGAAGGCCTTCATAACGAGCAGTGCAATATATTCCGCTATCTTTCCCAGCATGCTGAACACACGGGCGGCATTGAGCGAGACACCGTACCAGCGCCTGATATCGTTCGGATCGGTGTATGTGCATGCCGTTACCAGATCTTCTTCCAAAAAACCGATATCCATAATCTCTCTTATAAAGCTATGAGAGAGGATATTCTGAAACAATATATGCCCGCCCGAAGGCGTGTAATCAAGAAGATAGGGAATGCCCCGTGACCTGAAGACATCCTCGAGAAACGATGCAACAGGAAGCACCTGTTTGAAATATGTCTTCTGCGCCTCTTTATCTGCGTAGATTTTATGGTTATCTCCGTCAAGAAAGATTTCGAAATCCAGGGGCATAAGCACGGATTGTGACCTCTCTCCAACCAGAGGGATATGTACCTGAAGGGCCTTATTTATGGTGAGATATTCAAGTTCACGAACAGGTTCGGCAACAGCAGGGAACAATGAATCAACCCCCGAATCTATCAGCTCATTGCCTGTTGCAACGACATAATGACTGTACCGGAAACACTGTCGCAGAGGATCGATTACGCCAGAGTAGTATTCCTGTGCATTCATGACCTTCGAAGCCCCTTTTTGGTAATAATAAGACTCTTCCGGCATTAATCAATCGGCTGTCACCTGATATATGATGCAAATCCGGGAGAAGACCCGAGCATGATTGATTGCAAAGGTATTATCAACTGCGGCACGGACAAACAGCAGGGTTTCAGTCTTTACAGCCAGGCCAAAGCAACCAGCACGGCAACAGAACATACGAGAGCTATGATATCTGATGCCCTCAAATGGACCTCTTTCATCTTTGATCGTTTTATCCCGGGTGTATAGCCGCGCAGCGTCAATGCAACCGCCAGGTCATCTGCCCTGCGAAACACACCGTGAAGAAGCGGGACAAGGATGGGGATCAAAGACCTTATCTTCTTTATGGGACCTCCTGATTCGATGTCTACACCCCTGGCCTTCTGGGCCTTTATGATACGATCCGTCTCATCGAACAGCAGGGGGATGAAACGTATGGCGAGCATGACCAGCAGGGCTATCTCGTCTATCGGCACCTTGATGTATTTAAGGGGTTTCATGTACCACTCCATAGCCCATACCATATCCAGCGGAGACGTGGTCAGGGTCATCAAGGTGGATAGCCATATGGCCAGGACCAGTTGAAAGCCCACCCGCAGACCGTTAAATACACCCTGCGTGGTTGCATAAGGCAGCCAGGATATGGGATCCCCGGGGGTCATGAATATGTGAAGCACAGCCGTAAACGCAAAAAGCCACAGAAAGGGGCTCAGGCCTGATATCATCCTGCCTGCGGGCAGGCGTGAAAAAGCGGTTGCAGAGACGCATGCGATAATGAAAAACAACATGCCGCAGAAGGTATCCACCTGGAATGCCGCGCCTATACCGAAGGCCATGACCATGAGCTTGACCCTCGGGTCCAGTCCGTGAACGAAAGAGTCAGCCGGTATGTATTGACCCAGCGTCACCTGCACGGCATATCCCTGTATAGGATCACTTTTCTGAAATAGATATCAGGTTCTCTGCTATCTGCACCGCGTTCAGGGCTGCACCCTTTCGAATGTTGTCGGCCACTATCCACATGGCTATGCCGTTGTCTGACGAGATATCCTGTCTGATCCTGCCCACAAAACACTCGTCCTTTCCGGATGCATAGATAGGAAGGGGATAGATATTTTTCGAAGGATCATCCTCGATCTTGACCCCAGGGGCATTACCGAGGACCTCTCTCACGTCTTGAGGTGTAATCTTTTTATCCGTCTCAAAATTTACCGATTCTGCATGAGAATAAAACACGGGTATGCGCACGGTTGTGGCACATATGGTTATCGAATCGTCATCAAGGATCTTTTTGGTCTCATCGGTTATGGACATCTCCTCGGCCGTATATGCATTATCGAGAAAGGTGTCTGTATGAGGTAGAGCATTAAACGCGATCTGGTATGGGTATACCTTTACTGCGGGCTCATTGAAACAGAACAGCGCCCTTATCTGATCTGTCAGCTCATCCATGGCCCCGGGGCCTGTCTCGGACACGGCCTGGTATGTGGAGACCACAATCCTCTTCAGAGAAAATAATCTGTGGATTGGATACAGGGGGACAACCAGCTGTATGGCCATACTGCCCGGACTTGCTATGATCCCTCTGTGCCCCTTGATCTTGTCTGCATTGACCTCGGGCACTACCAGAGGCACATCCTTATACATCCTGTAGAACGGGGTGCTGTCTATGACCACGCAGCCCTGTTCCACGGCTATGGGCGCATAGACGCTGCTCGTAGGGCTGTCAGCCGCAAAAAAACAGATGTCGATGCCCTTGAAAGAATCCTTGTCCAACACCTGTACGGGCATGTCATCGTTTGCATACTCGACAGACCTGCCTATCGAAATCTCTGATTCAAGGGGTTTCAGGGATCTTATGGGAAATGCCCTTTCTTTGAGTATACGAATGATCTCATTTCCGGTTGTGCCTGAAGCCCCGATTACTGCTACGCTATAATCTGATGCCATTTATTTATCCTATATGCTTCCCCGTTTCCTGATATGTTCGATCAGGCCTCCGTCTGCTATAAGCTCCTGCATGAATGGAGGGATCGGCTTTGCCTTGTACTGTCTGCCGGTGGTCAGATTATTTATGACGCCGCTGTCCGCATCCACCTCGATCTTATGGCCCTCATCGATATCATTGGATGCCTCTTCGCATTCAAAGATCGGCAACCCCATATTGAAGCTGTTACGGAAAAAGATCCTCGCAAAGCTCGATGCGATAACGCAACTGACCCCGCTGAACTTTATAGCAATCGGCGCATGTTCCCTTGAAGAACCGCATCCGAAATTCTTTCCGGCTACTATGATATCACCAGGTCTGACCTTTGAAGGAAAATCAGGGTCTGCATCCTCCATACAGTGCTTCTTCAACTCCTGCGGGTCAGAGGTGTTCAGATACCTAGCCGGTATGATCGCGTCCGTATCGACATCGTCTCCAAACCTGTATACCGTTCCCGTAAAGATCATATCATCACCTCCCCTGGAGAAGATATCTTCCCTGTAATGGCGGATGCCGCTGCAACGGCTGGCCCTGAAAGGTAGACCTCACTGCCTGGATCACCCATCCTGCCCACAAAATTCCTGTTTGTGGTCGCAAGGCCTTTCTCACCATTGGCAAGGATGCCCATATGTCCGCCAAGGCAAGGCCCGCACGTAGGCGGCCCTATTATTGCGCCTGATTCCAGGAAGATCTTGATCAGACCCTCGTTTTCGGCATCCATAAAGACCTGGGGGGTGGCAGGTAGTATTAAGCAACGAACACCTTTTGCCACCTTCTTGCCGTTCATGATCCTGGCAGCGATCCTAAAGTCCTCTATCCTGCCGTTGGTACACGAACCTATAACAACCTGATCCAGCATGACCTCCCCCACCTCGCTTATGCCTTTAGTGTTTGACGGAAGGTGCGGAAACGCCACCTGCGGCTCTATATTAGAGCAGTCATATTCTTTAATGCTCAGATACTCAGCATCGTCATCGCTCTTATATACATTGTAATTCCTCTGGGCCCTGGGCTTAACATATGCCTCTGTCTTTTCATCCGCAGCGATTATTCCGGCCTTTGCCCCTGCCTCGATCGCCATATTCGAGATGGTGAGGCGGTTGCTTAGATCGAGGCCTTCTACAGCCTCTCCTTCTATCTCAAGGACGTTGTACAGTGCCCCGTCAACCCCTATGTCTCCGATAAGATACAGGATCAAGTCCTTACCACCGACCCAGGGACCGAGCTTACCGTTAAATATGAACTTCATGGTCGAAGGCACCTTGACCCATGCCTGTCCTGTCATTATCACACCTGCTAGATCCGTACTGCCTACCCCTGTAGCAAAGGCTCCGAGCGCACCGTATGTACAGGTATGGCTATCCGCACCCATGATAAAATCACCCGGCAGGACGATCCCCTTTTCAGGCAGCAGTGCATGCTCTACACCTGCATCCCCGCCCTCATAGAAGTGTCCTATACCGTACTCTTTCGCAAATTCCCTTATCCGCTTGCACTGATTTGCAGATGCTATGTCCTTGTTAGGGGTAAAATGATCCATGACAAATACTACCCTGTCCTTGTCATAGACCTTCTCAAAACCGCTCGCCTCAAATGCCTTGATAGATATCGGGGCAGTAATGTCATTTGCCAAAGCTATGTCTACGTCCACCTTTATTATATCACCGGGTGTGATCTCAATATTTCCGGCATGGGCGGCCAATATCTTTTCTGCTATGGTCATTGCCAATGGTTTTTCTCCTCTCTGTTATTTTATAATCTTATGCTGGATTGCCCTGGTTATTATCTCAGATATGATGATCCTCTTTGGTCAGGTTTTCATGATCCGTCTCTGCAATCTCTTTCTTTTCTCTCGATCTTTCCCTCAAATACCTGATGCTGTCATAGATGATACCGCCCACCAGATACGTCATGGAGACAACAAAGATCATAACCTCGGGATTGAGCGCCACAACTACAAGGACAAGAAGACCGGCAACCAGCAGTTGGAAAGGGTGCGCCTTTATATAACCTATGTGCTTGAAGCTTGGGAACCTGATATTGCTCACCATCATGAAAGACAGGATATATATGCCTACCAGTATAGTCCATGACGGAACAGCCCCGATCTCATGGCTGAACAGTACAATACCCGCGACCGTAGCGGCCGCTGCAGGTATGGGAAGGCCCTTAAAGGATGTATACTGTGTTGTGTCTATATTGAATCGCGCAAGACGCAAAGCACCGCACGCGACAAAAAGAAAGCACGCTATAAAACCGAACCTGCCGTAGAGGCTCAATTTCCATAGATATGCCATGATTGCTGGAGACACCCCGAAGGCTATGGCGTCCGAGAGGGAATCATACTGCTTACCGAACTCGGATGTTGAGTTGGTTGCCCGGGCGACCCTGCCGTCAAGTCCGTCTATGAAACCTGCAATAAGGATAAGGACAGCGGCCATATAATAATTACCCTTTAGGGAAAACATGATCGAATAGAATCCGCAGAACAGGCTCATTGTGGTAATGAAGTTGGGTAAAAACGGTACGGCCCTTTTCTTCTTTTCCCTTCTGTTCTTGTCCCTGACAGACCTTTTCATCTGATGATCCTCCCGATTACAGACTCACCTGCATAAACCGTATCACCTTTATTGACGGCAATATTCACGTTCTTGGGCATGTAGCATTCGAGCAGGGAACCAAACCTTATAAGCCCTATCCTCTGGCCCGCATCCACCGAGGCTTCCTCTTTCGGCCAGAATGAGATCCTCCTTGCGATAAGACCCGCCACCTGGTCTATCCTGAACACACCGTCTTGGTTCTTGATATAGTGGATCATCCGCTCGTTTTCTTCGGTCTTCTTGCCGATATTGGCCATATGGAACTTGCCCGGTCTATAGCTCTTTTTCATAACGGTCCCGCTCACGGATGCCCTGTTCACATGTACGTTGAATACCGACATAAAAACAGAAACCTTTGTGCATGTCCCTATATGCTCGTCATCGACCTCGCTGATATCTGAAACAGTCCCATCGGCAGGGGACAGAACCAGATCATCCCCTTCAGGGATATCCCTCTGTGGATCTCTGAAAAACCAGGTGACAAAGACAACGGGCACAAGACCGATCACGCGCAGCCTGGCAGCAAAGACAAGAAACAGCGAAACCAGAGCCGATATAGCTATGAACGGGTGCCCTTCTTTCCTGATAATAGACACTAGTTTTCCTTTTTATTCACCTTGCGGTCTTTTGCTATCCACGGCATCATATCCCTGAGCCTGGCGCCTACCTCTTCTATCATATGCGCCTCGCCTTTTTTGGTAAGCGCATTAAAGGTCGGCCTGCCCGCCATGTTCTCGAGTATCCATTCCTTTGCAAAACTTCCTTCCTGGATCTGCTTCAATATCGTCTTCATCCTGTTTTTCACTTCATCATCGACAATAACAGGGCCGCGTGAAAGATCCCCGTACTGGGCTGTATTACTTATGGAATAACGCATGTTCGAGATACCGCCCTCGTAGATGAGATCTACGATGAGCTTTAATTCGTGCAGACACTCGAAGTATGCCATCTCCGGTGCATACCCGGCCTCCACCAGTGTCTCGAAACCGGCCTGGATCAATGCGGTTGTCCCGCCGCAGAGCACGGCCTGTTCCCCGAAAAGATCCGTCTCGGTCTCTTCCCTGAACGAGGTCTCGAGGATGCCCGCCTTGCCTCCGCCTATAGCGCATGCATATGACAGGGCCAGATCTTTGGTGTCCCCGGCGGCATCCTTTTCTATAGCGATCAGCATAGGTACGCCCCTTCCCTGTGTATATTCATAGCGCACCATGTGACCGGGCGATTTAGGGGCTACCATAAAACAGTTCACGCCTTCAGGCGGTTTTATCTGGCCGAAATGAATATTGAATCCGTGAGCAAATACAAGGGATTTACCCTTTTTCATCTGAGGCTCTATCTCGTCCCTGTATATTTGGGCCTGCAACTCATCGGGCAGGAGGATCATAACAACGTCCGCCCACTTTGCGGCATCGGCTATGGTCATGACAGTAATACCGGCCTTTTCGGCTTTTTTCCATGATGCACTGCCCTTTCTCAGGCCTACAGTCACATCCGCCCCTGACTCCTTTAGGTTGTTGGAGTGTGCGAATCCCTGGGAACCGTAACCCATGATCGCCACCTTCTTTGACTTTATCAGTTCCAGCTTTGCGTCCTTATCGTAATACACCTTCATTATGTAAGTTTCCTCCTTCCTTGCATCTCTCTTTCCATGACAACCGTGCCCGTTCGTATGAAGTCCACGATACCTATAGGGCTCAGCATCTCGACAAACCCGCTGAGCTTCTCCTTGTCTCCTGTTAGGGAGAGCGTATATGAGGCATGGGACACATCGACCACCTTTGCCCTGAAGATATCCGCTATGCGCAAGACCTCGGCCCTTGTATCGGACTTTGCCTTTATCTTGACCAGTATCATCTCCCTTTCCACAAAATTCCTGCCCACATAATCAACCACTTTGATCACGTTTATCAGCTTGTTGAGCTGTTTCTTTATCTGTTCCAGAACCTGTTCGTTACCTGTCGTAGTGATCACCATCTGCGACTTTTCAGGATCCAGGGTGGGTGCGACCGACAGGGATTCGATATTGAAGCCCCTTCCCGAAAACAGGCCGATGACCCTCGAGAGGACCCCTGCCTGATTATCTACCAATACGGATATCGCATGTTTCATAGGATACCTCACACAAGAAGCATGTTATTTATCGGAGCGCCGGCCGGCACCATGGGGTATACATCCTCTTCAGGATCTACCACGAAATCGACAAAGACAGGCCCATTGACGGACAGGGCCTTTTTTATGGCCTCCCCCACATCAGCGGTCTCGCTGACCCTTATGCCTACGGCGCCGTATGCCTCGGCAAGCCTGACAAAATCAGGAGAGACAGCCAAAGAGGTGTGCGAATACCTCTTCCTGTAGAAGAGGGATTGCCACTGTCTTACCATACCAAGATACCCGTTGTTGAGTATCATGACCTTTACCGGCAGATTGTATTGAACCACGGTCGCGAGTTCCTGGATATTCATCTGTATGGAACCGTCTCCCGCTATATCGATTACCGTCCTGTCCGGAAAGGCAACCTGTGCGCCGATGGCGGCAGGGAACCCATATCCCATTGTGCCGAGCCCTCCTGAGGTCAGAAAAAGCCTCGGCTCCTGAAAACGGTAGAACTGGGCCGTCCACATCTGGTTCTGTCCCACCTCTGTAGAGATAATCGTGTCATCAGGTGCAATCTCTTCGATCATCTCTATGACATACTGGGGTTTTATGGATCCTCCTTTACCGTACCTGAGCGGCTGTTTCTCTTTCCATTCATCTATGCACTCATGCCACGGCTGCATATTGCTGTGGAGTTCTTCAAGGATATCGGCGTGGTTATCGAGCTCATTTGACATGCACTCCAGGATTATCTTACAGTCACCTACGATGGGGATGTCGACCTTGACATTCTTACTGATGGATGTCGGATCGATGTCTATATGGATAATCTTGGCCTTTGGCGCAAATTCATCGACCTTGCCGGTCACCCTGTCGTCAAACCTGGCCCCTATCGCGATCAGACAATCCGTGCCGGTTACGGCCATATTAGCTGCAAAGGTTCCGTGCATTCCCAGCATGCCCAAAGACAGATCATCTCTAGCCGGGATCCCGCCAAGGCCCATCAGTGTTGTCGTAACCGGTATACCGGACTTTCTTGCAAATGCGGTCAATTCGTCTGATGCATTCGAGTGGATTATACCGCCGCCTGCATATATAACAGGTCGCTTGCTCTTCAAGATCAGACTGACTATACGCTTGATCTGACCCTGATGGCCCTTATAGGTAGGGCAATAACCGGTGAGACCTATCTTTTCAGGGTATTTAAAACTTACCAGGCTGCTCATGATATTCTTCGGCAGATCTACAAGCACAGGTCCTGACCTGCCTGTGCGCGCTATATAGAACGCCTCTTTGACAACCCTGGCCAGATCGGCCACGTCCTTTACCAGGTAATTATGCTTTGTACACGGCCTTGTAATGCCGACGATATCCGCCTCCTGAAAAGCATCGTTACCGATAAGCTGTGTAGGGACCTGACCTGTAAACACGACAATCGGTATAGAGTCCATATATGCGGTCGCTATCCCTGTCACGGTGTTGGTAGCCCCAGGCCCTGAAGTAACGAGGCATACGCCTACATTGCCGGTTGAACGGGCATATCCGTCAGCTGCGTGCACTGCGGCCTGTTCATGTCTGGTCAGGATAAATCCTATATCCTGGGCGTCCATTATCGCATCGAATATATCCAGAACAGCCCCTCCCGGATAACCGAACACGTGCTTTACGCCCTCGCATCTCAGGGCCTCGATAAATGCGTTCGCCCCCGTTATCTTTTTCATAAAGACTCCATGTATACAGATCTTATATGCTCGTGAAGACTACTCAGGTATCCCTGTATGCACTTAGGATCTCTTCCATCCTGTCCTTGCCAAGCAACTTGAGCTTTTGTATCTCTTTTCTCCTGAGTTCTTCATCAGAACTCAAGTATCTCCTTTTGTTAAGCTGATCAAGCTTCTCTTCCAAATCCTGGTGTTCATCCCAAAGTTTCTTAAGTTCCTGATCCTTTGGAATAAGCTTACGAATAAGCTGCAAATCCGCTTCTTCCATACCGTTCTCCCTTTTTTCTTGGTAAACTATATTTACATCATATATAAAGCCGCCTGTCAACAGACTCATATTGGTAATCAAAGAGTTATGCGGCTTTACCTCAGAGGGGACATGATCGACGCAGGGAGCGGTTCTTAAGGCTACAGACACGATACCGCTCCCTGACAAAACCCTATTCGGTGGCGTAGCTGGACACCCTGTCGCCCACCTCTGTGGTGGAGAGGCCCATCCTGCCTGCTGAAAGTGATTTTATGTCCTTTTCAAGGACCTTGACGATTCCCCTTTCTATTCTGGCCCCGGCAGCATCCTCACCCAGATTCTCCATCATCATCTGGGCAGCGCTTATCGCAGCAAGCGGGTTGATCACATTCTTTCCCGTGTATTTCGGAGCTGAACCGCCTATGGGTTCGAACATGGAAACGCCCTCCGGATTGATGTTCCCGCCTGCGGCAAGCCCCATGCCCCCCTGAGTAATGGCCCCGAGATCCGTTATGATATCCCCGAACATATTTCCGGTCACCAGAACGTCGAACCATTCCGGGCTCTTGACCATCCACATGCATGCTGCATCTACATTATAGTACTCACGTTTTATATCCGGATAGCCTTTATCGCCCATCTCATGAAAGGCCCTCTCCCACAGGTCGTACACATAGGTCAGAACGTTCGTCTTACCAACCAGACCCAGGGTGTTATTCCTGTTTCTCTTCTTTGTATAGTCAAAGGCGTATTTCAGACAACGGTCTACCTGAAACCGGTTGTATATCATTGTCTGCACAGCCGCCTCCTCAGGTGTCCCTTTCATCGTGAACCCGCCGGCACCCGTATAAAGCCCACCGGTATTTTCCCTCACAACCACATAATCTATGTGCTCGGGCCCTTTGTCCTTGAGAGGCGTCTCCACATTCGGATACAGCTTAACCGGCCTGAGATTGATATACTGGTCGAGATCGAAACGCAGCTTCAGCAAAATGCCCTTTTCGAGGATACCCGGTTTTACATCCGGATGCCCTATAGCGCCGAGATACATTGCATCGAATTTTCTGAACTCATCGACTGCGCTTTCCGGCAATATCTCCCCTGTGGCGATATACCTGTCCCCGCCGAAATCATAAGTGGTGAAATTCAGTGTTATACCTTCTACAGAGGCAACTGCCTGCAGGACCTTCAATCCTTCAGCGACAACCTCAGGCCCTGTCCCGTCACCTGGCAGGACAGCAATATTATACGACTTTGCCATAGAACTATCCTTTCATGTTTGATTTAGCCAACAACATCCCACAGGATATAACCCCGTGAAAATGAATATGAGCGATATCTTACCTTTCTTCTAAAGTCAAGGGGGTCTGCAGTCCGGATAGGATTACTGTCTGATACTCATCTGTGTTGATACTATAGCATGCGCTCGATCTGACCTGTTCAGTCCGCCTCACGCGCCCGGTATCTCCTGTCGGACAGGACCTTCAGGGTAAATACGGCACCGGGATTTGCCTGTTTCACCATCTCTATCTCGCCACCGATCTTTACCATGGCTATCCTTGCCTCGGTCAGGCCAAGACCTGTTTTCATGGGATCGGATGAATAAAAGGGCCCACACAGATCTCCAAAATCGTCTTTTACTCCGGGCCCGAAATCCCTCACTGAGATCCTCGTATATCCGCTGTCCTGGCTCAGGTTTATGATTATCTCTGTGGAGTTGGTCTGTACTGCGTTTTCCAGGATCCTCAACAAGGCTATCCTTATATGGCCGGAGTCGCTATATGCCCATATATCCTCTGCCCCCCTGATACTCACAGGCACGGGCGACTTTAAGGACGACAGGGCATCTTTTACAAGTTTTTCTACGCAGATCTCTGAAAAATGCATATTCATATTCACGAGAGATTCATATCTCTCGATCCTAAGCACCATATCCTCGATACGTTTTATGGACGATGTAATCCCTGATATTGCCCGACCCCACTTGCTGTTGTCTTTATTGCCTGCATCCTTATCTAGTCTCCTTATATAAGCGCCTATCACGGTCAAGGGATTTCTCAATTCATGGGACAGGCCGTTTATCATTGACGTAAGGTCTCTGGCCTGCACTGTCAGACGCTGCTGCATATTCCTTATATCGGTTATATCCCTGCCTATAACGGACATTGCATAGATATGACCGTCTTCGGCCATGGGCGTGCTCATAAGGGAAAATGTCCCTATCTTTCCGTCTGCAATATGCAACCGCACCGTGATCTTTGCAGGCACCCCGTTATGAAAGCTCCTCTTGATCAGATCCCTGATTAAATCCTTATCTTCATCAATGACATATTTTACGAATGACACTCCTATAAGGCTTGCTTCATGGCCTTCAATGTATTTCAGGAGGGTCTCGTTACAGTACATGATCTTGCCTGCAGGCCCGAGGATAAAGATCAGATCCGTGGCATTTTTGATGATGGCCTTGTAACGCTTCGAATCCCTCAAAAGTATGCTCTGCTTTTCCTGAATTGCAAGCTCCTTTTCATTTAGCGATCTTATGAGTTTATCACCAATATCATAAGATTCCCTCATCTCGCAAAACAGTGTCGTTATGGCCTGGATGACCATTGCATCGTTGGGGATCACGCCTGCCATCTGTTCGGGCAGCGGGGATGATATGGGAAGATCTGAGACAAGATATACCCGTCCGGATTGTATTTCATTCCAGGAAAAGACGCTCTGATCATCTATAAACAACAGACTGTCCTTTTCAACATCGTACAGGGAATCCACCTTTTTGATATCCAGCCCTTCAGGAGGTGCATCTTTTCCCAGCCAATAGATGTTCATATTGTATTTTTTCGGGAAAATAGCGATTTATCTTTAAGCCTGGATCATGTAAATAACCATATCATGAATTTAGATCGACCTCGCGTAGGGATAGCCCTCGACAGCGGAGGCGCTATGGGATGCGCACACATCGGGGTGCTCGAGGTGCTCTCTGAAAACGGCATCCCCATGGATATCATTGTTGGCTCCAGTGCAGGCGCGGCAATAGGGGCATTTTATGCAGCAGGCTGCATGAGGGACTTCAAGAAATTGATCTCCAACCTGAGCCTTTGGGAATCATTGAATTTTTATGCAGACCCTGTGTTTCCGACCTCAGGGCTTCTGGCAGGAAAGAGGGCCCGCACCTTTATACATGACCTCGTGGGTGATATTCACATCGAAGATCTCGCCTTGAAATACACCGCCGTCACCACGGATCTTCTCACTGGAGAGACCGTGCCCATAGACAGCGGTGAACTTACAGACGCAGTGCTAGCAAGCATATCCATGCCAGGAATCTTCAAACCCGTTGTTCACATGGACAGGCTGCTTACAGACGGCGGGGTCTCCGATCCGCTCCCGCTGGACATCCTGAAATCCATCGGTCCAGACATAACCATTGCCTGCAACCTGCACTCGAAAATGCCGGCCAGGCTCAACAATTCGCAGAGAAGGTCTGTCATTAACGCCCAGCAATCCTCGGCCAAGGATGAGGATATCCCTTCATGGATGATCGACCGTCTCATGAAGGTAATTCAGGCACAAAACATGTTTGAAGGGATCAAACCCCTTGCAAATAATATCGTTAAAAAGATCAACAAGAGCTACAGCGGAACCGCTAAAGACATCGACCTCGCCTCAACGATCCATGAGCGGCTCTCTCAGAGCAAGGACAAGATCAATTCACTCATCAATAAAAGCTTTAACCGGCAGGAGCGGATACGCGCTCTTAATATCATCGAAATCATGGTAATCGCAACGAATATACAGCAGTATCAAAAGAACAGACTCATGCTTCTCTATGAGCAGCCCGATGTGCTGATAGAACCTGATGTGGGGGACATAGGGTCACTTGAATTCACCAAGGGTTCCAGCACTATTGAGGAGGGACGGTCCAAGGCCTTTGAAGCCCTGCCGAAGATAGAGAGATTGCTCAATAAGAAAAGGTGATCTATTCCACAATACGTAGATTGGCCTGTTTGAGTCTTTGCGCAAGGGTGGTAATGATCTTGTTTGCAACATCCGGATTCTCATAGATAAGCTTCTCCAGCCCGTCCTCTTTCATAGGCAGGACCTCCACGATGCTGTTGCCTACGGAACGGATAGTAGCACTCCTGGGTTCATTGAGGATAAAACTCATCTCGCCGAAATACTCACCCGGTTTGGAGATCAGACCGATGCGTACGCCCTTTTTCAGCACCTCCAGTCCACCGTCTGTCTGGTGGAGCTTATAGATCTCATCTCCGAAGGTACCGTCTTCGATAACCACGTCTCCGTCTTTATATTCTCTGAGATCAAGGTTGATCGTCTCGATATAGGGTATATTGGATTCCGCTACTGACGTGGTCTGCTCAAGCTGCAGAAAGACCGAGCGCAAGACCATGGTCACCAGACCCGGCTTGGAAAACACTATGTCTTCTACACAATCGGATTCATAGGTTGCTATACGCGAAGGCCTGGTGGCCTTTGCGGTAGTGCTGTAGGGTATGCCCCTGTAAAAATTCTCCAGGCCGAACACGTCCCGGTCCGAAAGGATCCTTATGGGTTTTTCCATCTGATAGATCTGAACCTCGCCCTGAAGGATCGCATAAAAATATGCGTTGGGATCACCCTCCCTGACGATAACCTCTCCGGGCCGATATTCCTTTACACTTATAGCTTCAATGGGGCGTGGTTCAAGCATAATCGTTTCTTCGGCAGTTGATATGGCAAACTTTAGCCCTGACGTTTTTATCCTACCTGCGGCCAGAGCCTGGAGTGCTCCTTGACAAGCTTGTCCAGTTCAGGTGATGAAACAGGTTCGATCTTGGGCACAGACACTCCTTTCATCACCTGGATGACCTGGCTTACACTATCCCTTAAGGCGTTCAGGTTATACCCCCCTTCAAGGGAATAGATAACGGGTGCACCGACCTTGTCCGCTGCCTCCTTTATCATCAAAGCAAGGGCACCGAAACATTCCGAGCTCAACCGCATAGAGGCTATAGGATCCATTGCATGTGCGTCAAAACCGGCGGACACGAGTATAATGCCGGGTTTATAGGCCTGTATTATAGGAGTAAGGATATACTTGTAAACGGTCATATAATTACCGTCTGTTTTCCCGGCGCTCATGGGACAGTTAACGGTAACGCCCTCTCCGTTATGCATTCCCCTCTCGGACACGCTCCCTGTCCCGGGATAAAATGGATATTGGTGGCTTGAAAAATATAGGACATCTTCTTCTTCATAAAAGCTGTCCTGTGTCCCGTTACCGTGATGAACGTCAAAATCCACGATCAAGACCTTTTTCTTTTTTGATAACGCTCTTGCCTTTCTTGCCGCTATGGCGATATTGTTGAAGATGCAGAACCCCATGGCCCTTCCGTGTGTTGCATGGTGTCCGGGCGGCCTTAAAGATGCGAAGCCGTAATTGATCTCAGAATTGAGGGTCATCCGGGTAAGCTTGATTAACGACCCTGCAGCGAGCAGTGAAACATCGTAGGAGTCTTCCGAACAGACTGTATCCGAATCGAGATATGTGGAGTCTTTTGAACAGCAGGTGCGGTATATCTCGTCTATATAGTCCCTGTCATGGTTCAGGGCGACATCCTCAATACCGGCCTGAGCAGATTCTATCTTGAGGATATCCGGGTCAGCACCAGCAAAGAGTGTATGTATGTAGTGTACGCGCTGGGGATCTTCGGGATGAAACCCGCCTGTATCATGACGCATGAATATGGGATCGGAAACCACGCCTATCATAAAATATAATGCATCCTATCAAAAACAGCTTCAAACAAAGATATCAAGCCTATGAGGGATACCCTCTTTAAATACCGGATAGTCCGGCTCTTTATATAACATTTTATCAGGGATCTGTGTACGCCCGTAACACAGTTCATGGATAACCGACGCCCGTGATATCATAGGATCGCTACCCATGGTGGTGATCTCGGCAGGCCTTGCATATTTGATCACGACCTGTTCGGGCTTTGGTTTTTCAGCCTTACCGGCAGAATATCTTCCAACCTGTTCGCCTGAAGCTATCTTATTGTAAGATGTATTGCCGGCAGGCAGGTCATTCTGCACTTTTACGTATCTGATCTTACAGAACGGGAACTCTACAGCCAGTCCCTTCATTGTCGGCATATGAGAAAAGGCGCTCTCATAATCCATATTCTATTAATATTAATACTCTTCATGACAATTGGCAAGAAGATAATTATTGAGCTTGATATATCTTATATATATAGGTATTTAAATTTTTATCACACACAATCGATAGAAGGAGGAAATAATCAATGAGGAGATTTTGTTTCTTTGGGATAACGATGTTGGTTCTATGCATATTACCCCTGAACATCATGGCAGAGGATTTACTGACCCAGGCAGATGCACTCTATGACAATGACCAGTTCAAAGAGGCCGCCGATCTCTATGCCAAGGCATCCGATGCAGACCCGGCCGGTTATGATGCTGCCTGGAAGGCATCACGTGCATACAGGGGTTATTGCAACTCCTCGAAAGAAGACGGCGTTCAAGGTTGGGAGGATATATGCAGGCAATACGGCAAGGTAGGGATGAATTACGGTGAAAAGGCAGTAAAAATAGCCCCGGACAAGGTTGAAGGCAACTTCTGGTACGCCTGCTGCGTGGGCTGCTACTCTGACGGCGTAAGCATTGTGACCGCACTGAAAGAGGGCCTCAAGGACAAGACTCAGACAAGCTTCGAAAAGTCTTATTCATTGAACAAGATGTATTGTGACGGAGGACCGATCAAGGGATTGGGCCGTTTCTGGCACGTGCTTCCATGGCCGCTGCGGGACAAAGACAAGGCCCTTAATCTTCTGACCGAATACAATCAGGCCTTCCCCGACGAAGTAGAGGGACAGGTGTATCTGGCCGAGACCCTTCTCACGGCAAAGCCTGATGGGTACAAAGAAAAGGCCAAATCCCTGCTTAAAAAGGCCTCGGCATCAGACAGGACATATTACAGCAGCCAGGCAAAGAAACTCCTCGAGAAGAAATTTTAACACAGATCTATAACAGATAAAAAGAACGCCCCGCACATACTCGCGTGGGGCGTTCTTTTGTTCCACTATAATGCCGGTCTCTCACCTACATGCGTCTCTGTCCTCGCTCGTTCACCACCACCTGATTATCCTCGAGCTATTGCACGGATTCTTCATCCAGACAGGCATCTTTATTACATTTCAAGGCAATAATATCCTTTACCATCTCTATGAGATCTTTTACCTCTTTATTGTCTTTGCCCTCGAATTCAACCGCCATCCCATGTCCGGGATCACTACGCACGACCTTTCCATTGATACACTCAACGCTGCCTGCATCTGTTAAGTCGAGGCTGAGACTCAACGGCATGCCATGCGGTATGGGGTGGTCTGTCTCTATGTACACCCCTCCCATACTGATATTTACAACTACGCCTTTTAAGACAGAACCTGTATGATCCTCGAATATTGCCTCGATAGCAAACGGCCCTTGACCTATTTGTCTTGAATCTCCCATAACACCCTCTTCGATATGAGAATATCATCGTCATCGACAAAATATTCCTTTAGTATATCAAATCAAGGTAGCTATTGAGAACAAAAAACCTGATGTGTTAAGGTGTGCAAAAAATCATCTGTGAAAGGGAAGAACAAATGATAAAGATAAACGAGAACTATCTGAAGCTTCAGTCATCATACCTATTTTCAGAGATATCAAAGAGGATAACACAGTTTCAGCAGGACAATCCAGACAAAGAGATTATCCGGCTCGGCATCGGAGATGTTACAAGGGCGCTGCCTTATGCCTGCATCGATGCATTTCAGAAGGCGCTGGCCGATATGTCCGATGACGCAACATTCAAAGGATACGGTCCTGAACAGGGATATACCTTTTTGAGAGAGGCCATAGTCGAAGGGGATTTCAGACCGCGAGGGTGTGATATCTCGGCTGATGAGATCTTTGTCAGCGACGGCGCAAAATGCGACACAGGCAACATACAGGAGATCTTTGCCACGGATATCAGGGTGGCCATCCCTGACCCCGTATACCCGGTCTATCTGGATACAAACGTCATGGCGGGCCGTACAGGCGATTTTCTTGACGGCAGATACGGCAACATAGTATATCTGGAAAGTACGGCTGATAACGGTTTTGTACCTGATCCCCCGAAAGAGCAGGTCGATCTGATATACCTGTGTTTCCCGAATAACCCGACCGGTGCTGTAATAACAAAGGATCTACTTTCCAAATGGGTTGAATACGCTCACGAGCATAAGGCCATTATCCTTTATGACGCCGCCTATGAGTCCTTTATCCGCGACGATACAGTGCCCAGGTCCATCTATGAGATAAAAGGGGCTCGTTCAGTTGCCATAGAATTCAGGAGTTTCTCCAAGTCGGCAGGATTCACAGGAACGAGATGCGCATACTCGGTTGTTCCCAAGGATTGCCGTGCATATGATACAACCCGGGGCAGCCATTTCCTCCATGCATTGTGGAATAGAAGGTTCGCCACCAAATTCAACGGGGTTTCCTATCCGGTACAGAAGGCAGCAGAGGCTGTATACAGCCGACAAGGAAAAATCGAGGTCAGGAAACTTACCGATTATTACATGAAAAACGCCTCCCTCATCAGGCAAAAGCTCCAATCCATAGGACTGGATTGTTCAGGGGGAGAGAATTCACCGTATATATGGGTAAATGCGAATATGGATTCCTGGGAGTTTTTCGACATGCTCCTTCACAAGGCCGGCGTAGTATGCACGCCCGGAGCAGGATTCGGAAAGTGCGGCAGAGGATATATCCGCATAAGCGCCTTTAACAGCCTCGACAATGTGGAAAAGGCCATGGACAGGATAGCTAACGCACTCGATTGACCGACCATTGACTTGATCGAGGTTCTCTGTTAATCCAGGCTGACAAGTCGGCAATGATCGCTGATAGACACCTTATACAACAAGGATATAGAGATTATGAAAAGGGATAGGAACCAGGGTACGATACGTTTTTCAAAGATGTCGGGTACGGGCAATGACTTTATTGTCATCGACAATATTAACAGTACCTACTCGGTTGACTGGAAGGCATTTGCACAGAGATACTGTACAAGGAAAACCAGCGTCGGGGCCGACGGCATCATCATCCTGGAACCTTCGGAAAAGGCCGACTTTACATTCAGGATATTCAATGCGGACGGGAGCGAGGCGGAGATGTGCGGAAACGGGGCAAGATGCGCGGCCGCTTTTGCACACGAGCATATGATCGCAGGGCCGGATATGAGGTTCAATACCATGGCGGGCATGCTCGAGGCAAAGGTTGCAGATGGCGAGGTTTCACTCAAGATGACTGATCCGTCAGACATAAAGAACGACATCAAACTCACCATAGACAAAGATCATCTCAAAGCCTACTTTATAAACACAGGGGTTCCGCATACCATAGTGTTCACAGACCGTATCGAAGATGTGGACGTGAGCAGAACCGGATCCGGCCTCCGAAACCATCCATACTTTGAGCCGGCAGGGACAAATGTGGATTTCGTCCAGGTCATGGATAAAGGCCATATCCTCGCAAGGACCTATGAACGCGGTGTGGAGGAAGAGACCCTTGCCTGCGGTACCGGAGCTGTTGCTTCTGCCATCATAAGCGCTTATACAGACAAGGTAGATAACAGGCCCGTCAGGGTTAGTATGCCGGGAGGGGACCTCAGGATAGATTTTCAGTCCCGGGACGGTTCTTACCGTAATGTTTGGCTGATCGGAGAGGCCGACACTGTTTATACCGGTGAAATCCGTCCATAACGTATATTATCCGACCTATAAGGGGTGACTTTTTTATGCGTGAATTCGTAGCAGTACTGGATTTTGGTTCACAGTACGCCCAGCTCATTGCCAGGCGTATCAGGGAAAGGGGGGTATACTGCGAGATCCTTCGCCATGATATAGCAAAGGCCGAGCTTAAGGCTCTCAACCCGAAGGCCATTGTCTTGTCCGGAGGCCCGGCTTCCGTAATCGAACCTGATCATCCCGGCATAGACCAAGAAATACTGGATCTTGGCATACCTGTACTGGGCATATGCTACGGCATGCAGTTGATTGCATCTATCCTAGGAGGCAAACTTGAACAAGGCCATAGCGGTGAATATGGGCCGGCAGATATCGATATAGATATACACGGCAAACTGTTCAAGGACCTCGATAAAAGGATCAACGTATGGATGAGCCATGGGGATCAGGTCGTTGTCCCTCCCGCGGGTTTTGAGATCCTCTCCCGAACGGGCACATGCCCTATCGCTGCAATGGGTGACTTTAAAAGATCCCTGTACGGGGTACAATTCCATCCCGAAGTCGTTCACACACCTCAAGGCATGCAGATACTGGAAAACTTCCTCTATGAGGTTGCTTCATGCTCGAATGACTGGTCCATGTCCGGCTATATCAATGAATCGATCGCCGCCATAAAGAATATGGTGGGTAATTCAAGGGTTATCTGCGGGCTCTCAGGCGGGGTAGATTCTTCCGTTACCGCAGCCCTTATCAACAAGGCGATAGGCGCACAGATGACTGCCATATTCGTCGACAACGGATTGTTGCGATCAGGGGAGGTAGAGGAGATTAGGCATCTCTTCACCAACGATTACCCTCTCAACCTGGATATTGTTGACGCAAGAAGGGATTTTCTCGACAATCTCAAGGGCGTCACAGACCCCGAGCAGAAGAGAAAGATTATAGGTAAGGTCTTCATAGATGTATTTTATAAAGAGGCGGACCGGATCGGCGGGGCCGATTTTCTTGCCCAGGGAACCCTGTATCCTGATGTCATAGAAAGCATATCGGCAAAAGGAGGCCCTTCGGCTACCATAAAGAGTCATCACAATGTGGGAGGCCTTCCAAAAGACCTCAAATTCATATTGATCGAACCCCTGAAGGAACTTTTCAAGGACGAAGTCAGGGTCCTTGGAAAAAAACTCGGACTTCCTGATAGCCTGCTCTCCAGACAGCCTTTCCCCGGGCCGGGTCTTGCGGTTCGCATCCTGGGCGAGGTAACTGAGGAAAACCTGTCAATCCTGCGCAATGCCGACAAACGCGTGCAGGAAGAACTCTCCAACACAGATATATACAAGGATATCTGGCAGGCCTTTGCCGTACTCCTTCCGGTCAAGACAGTAGGCGTAATGGGAGACGAGCGCACCTATGCAAATGTCGTTGCCATAAGGGCGGTCTCAAGCATGGACGGCATGACGGCGGACTGGGTCAAAATCCCCTATGACATACTCTCACGAATCTCAAGCCGTATAATAAACGAGGTAAAGGGGGTTAACCGCGTCGTCTACGACATCAGTTCAAAACCCCCAAGTACGATCGAGTGGGAATAACATAAAGGTTGTTATTGACCGGCCTTTGCCGCGACAAATCCCCTTGCGGAAGAGCCCGTATCCGCCGGGGTTCCTGCTATCCGTGAGAGGTATGCCGGGCCGAGCTTTTCGATGTGGTTGCCTACATTGTCGAAATAATTGAAATGCTCCTGCTCTTCATCGATTATCACTTCAAAGAGTTTCTCACTGATGCTGTCACCGTTTTCCCTGCAGACCAGCAGGAACTGGTTGTATATGTCGACGGTATCGTCTTCGAGCTTTGCATCGAACGGGAATACCGCCTCGATCTTCTGTGCCTTCTCCACACCGGATGCCGATTCGGTCGTGGGTTCTCCACCAAGCTCCTTGATCCTCTCTGCAAACATCTCTGCGTGACGCATCTCATCGATGGCTATGAGTTTTATGTTCGCGGCAAGCTCTCCATAATCCATGTCATCGAGGTTATAATGCTGATTCATATACTGATGTATGGCCTGAAGCTCCATTGCACGCGCCTTATTTAGAACCTCTATAACATCTTTCCTTCTCTTTTCCTTATTACCCTTAGCCATGGATACCTCCTTATATTTATGAAGTATATGCCACCTGTCCAAGCAGGTCAATAAAACCTTTCACCTCATAGTCTGATTTCTGCGCGATCTCCATAATCTGTCTTGACGCCTCGAACAATCCTTCCATGCATATCCTCAGCGAGTCAGAACCCTTGGGATGTGCAGCAAATGCCTTGATTAGAGATATGGTATAGAGCCAGTATACCAATGTCTCCATGGATTCCTTGTTGAACCACCATCTGTCGTCGTATCGGTTGACCCCTATATATTCCCTTATCTCGTCCTTTTCCGCCATCTCCCTTACGATAAGGTCCAGGCTCCCTTCATACACATGCTTGTCAAAATCCTGATACGCACTCAGTATCCTTATCAGAAGTGCCTCAAAGTATGCAGATCTTTCATCTATACCCAGGTCTTTCATGGTGTCGGACAACTGCTTATACAGCATCCACTCATCGATATATGCCCTGCTCATCTTTGCTGTGTCTTTCTCGGATGAAAGCAGACCTATCCTGGATACGATAACCCACATCAGGGGAACCCTCCACCAGGCCAGATCCTCCTTAACCGTTGAAGGAATGATCGAGGCAAGATAACCCAATTCGTGCATGCCCCCGGCCTCTTCGATCCTTGTCATCCGTTCAAGACGGACAAGGGCGTCCATCAATGAGAAGATCTCTTCGGTGATACTGGTCAGATCCGCCTTGGATCCGACATACGCTGAAGCCTCCTGCAAAAAGTCAACGAGACGTGTCCTGAAGACATCCGGGATCTCTAAGCCTTCACGGGAAAGGCTTACGGCATCGATCAATCCTTCGGCATGAATAAGCTTCCTGAAGGGTTTAAGAATCTTTTCATAATATAGCTCATGCAGGGCAACCACTATATCGGGTACACCTGAACCGTTGAGGGCTTCGCTTAGCCTCCCGACCCTGCCGTCCGTATCGCTGAGTTCCCTGAAATCGACAAAGACGTTTGATTTGAATGCACCCAGATGGACAAACAGACCGTTTCGGGCAAGATCTTGCGAGTGTCTGATATACTCCAACCCTGATTTCATGTCTTTAAATATATAGTACAGAGAAGGCTCGGCCCTGAGATTAAGCCCCATGGAAAGGCTCTTGTGTTCGAGAGACCTGTTTCCGTCGTGTTCGACATTCATCGCAACAGAACTCCTTATGCGTCCTGCTGCCTCGGCATACCGGTTGTTGTAGACTATAAGCGCCCTTTCATGCCCATGGATATTAGAATAAGCGAATACATCCTCGTTCACGTGTCCATGGTCTGACATGACGTCATAGAACACAAAATTCTCCACCCCGCTGAAGAGCCGCCGCTTTTTAAGAAGCGGAAAGATCTCCTGTTCATGCCTCCATACCAGATGATCATCGATATCCTCGTCCCAGTATGATCGTGTGTATTCCATACCATACTTTTCCGCATAACCTTCTATCTGCCCGTGCCCGAACATGGGGAGACCGGGCATTGTGACCATCATGGTGGCCACACCGAAATACTTGTCATCCTTTCCGAACTGGTCGATAGCAGGGGCCTCATCGGGATTGTTCATGAAGTTGACAAAGCGTCTCAATATCTCGGGATTAAATTTAAGTACATTCTTTACCACATCTCTGTACTTGCTGTTTTCCTCTGTCTTGAACATATTCATGAACGCGCTGTTGTATACACGATGCATACCCAGGCTCCTTACAAAATATCCCTCCATGAGCCAGAAGGCCTCGGCAAGAAGCAGGGTATCGGGCGCCTCTACGGTTACCCGGTCAACAAGCTCTCTCCAGAACTCGATAGGAAACATCCTCTCGAATTCCTCCTGGGCTATACTGTGCTCAGAGCGTGAAGGTATATCCCCCCCATGACCGGGAAGAGGATACCAGAGCCTCTGAAAATGACGCTTCGCAATGGTCATTGCCGCATCGAATCGGATAATAGGGAACTTTTTCGCGACATCCAGAGTCATCCTGATCACCGCCTCACGCACCTCTGGCAAGAGATGGTTGAGCTGGGCAGTATCGTTCCAGGGCATGCTGGTGCCGTCGTTACCGTGATAGATATACCGGACATCACCTGTATGTCTGTCTATCCTCTTGAATACTACAGCAGCATCCCTCCTGTCCCAGTAGCCGTCGTCTATAAAGATCCCCACCCGGTCGTCCCAGGAAAGGTCGGGGCCATTATACGAATAGGCGGGATATGGGGGTTGTCCCAGCTGGATAAACCACTCAGGGTGCTCTACGACCCATTTCGAGTAGACACCCATATGATTGGGCACCATGTCGGTAGCCATCCTGATGCCGTAAGCCCAGGCCTTCGACTTGAGATCATTGAAGGCGTCTTCGCCGCCTAGTTCGTGGGATATCACATAATCATAGATGGAATATGCCGATGAGGCGGCCTCGGGATTGCCTGTCATCTGTTTGATGGTCCTTGAGGCCGGGCTCCTCTCCCAGACACCTATGAGCCACAGGCCTGTAAATCCCCACCTCGCAAGGATCTCCAGTTCCTCATCCGGTATCTGGTCAAGCCTTGATATATCCCTTTTGTATTTTTTGGAAAGCTGAAAAAGCCATACATGGATGCTCTTAGCTATAAGAACGAGCTTTGGCATCCAGTCTTCATCCGGGCTGAAACGCTCGACCTCTTCAAGATCCTTCAGCCCGAATTTGGGTACAGGGACCGATCCCGGCCCGAAAAAATATTTGGCCTTTTCCTCCTTTATGAAATCAATGCCTCCGAGGATACGTATCATCATCTCTGCAAGGAGGTGACCCCACTTATTCCTTATATATTCAAGCTGACCATACAGGGAATTAGGACTCGCCTTTATCGGGCTCAAAAGAAGCTCGATAAGGGTCATTCCTGACGTCCCGAAACGGGGCTGATTGCGAAAAAACTCGTCAAGGTCTTTGATGACTTCAAGGTAAGGGGACTCCTCCCTGAGTTTTGTGTCATCGAAAAACTCTCTATACGGCTCGAATGCAGGATTTAGATTTGAGATATATAACAGTATCATCTCTTCAAACGTGATGTGGGTATTGAGCACACCCTCTGTAGAGCCTTTGAGGTATTCCCTCGATGTAATACGGCCCCTGTATACATCTACCGGCGGAAAGAGATCAACAAAAAGCTCTATAGTATCTTCGAGGTTTATCTGTCTGTCCTCGATCCAGGCATACGCTTCAGCGATGATATTAGGTTTGATCTGCCTGCGGTAAAGCTTGATCATGAAATGGAGGACCTCGTCTATAAGGCCCATGGCATTAATATCGCTTGCCTTAACAGAACGATCAGGATATTTTGAGGCCTCCCGGACCGTGTTTATCTTGTCTGCAAAGACCCTGGCGGCATAAAAGTTTGCAAATACTACATTACCTGATATCGAAAACAGCGTGTCATCAAATTGATGTTTGTCCCTTGAATATCTGGAGATATGAAATTCATACATTGTCTCTTTGAGTACCCCCCCGGGCCTTTTTTAAGCATACGGTAATCATGTTATAAAAAAAACATGAATCTAAATATCAAGGAAAATACCTATGGCAAAGATCTACTTGCGTCAAGCAAAAAGGTTATCCTGATCCTTATGGTATTTACGGATGTAGTACAGAACAGCCATAGAGAACGGGAACAATACAATGGCCGGTGTATATGGCCCGGAAAATGCTTTTATAAAACCTTCTGCCGAATTCAGCCATGCTCCCGGCTCAGTCGACGGGACTGCACCTGCAAAAATGGCGAAAAGATCGGTACCTGCCATAATCCACAACAGGATGCTTCCGAGCACTACCTTTGCAAAATTATGTATCTCCCGGGAGTCCCTGATCCCTGAAAGATAGAATATCCCTGCAAAGACCATCACGAGCCCTCCCCATACACCCCTGAAGCCGGAATCCGGGATCTCGATAAACCCGAACGAATGCATATTGCATGTAAGGGTCACCATGATCGATACAATCCCGGCCAAAAAGGCAGCACCGCCCAAGAGGCTGAAATATATACAATAGACAAGGCTCTTATCCCTGAAGGCATATTGGTGACTCATCTCAGTTCACCCCCATCAGTATCCATATCAAATGGAGAAATCCACCATAGACGAATGCCACGCTAATAAGCGCAAGGACAGAGCCGAAAAACGCCTTTCCGCCCTCCTTGATCATCATGAAAAAGGTGGCTATACACGGGAAATAGATCGTAACGAGAACAACCGCGCTTATCATCTGATACTTGGTCATAGGGATGGAACTCAACTGGGCGATGGCAAGGTCCTTTCTAAGAAAGGCGGCAATCAGTGGACCCGCGGTTTCTTTAGGCACTCCGAACCATCCTTCGAATACCGGAGCTGCAAATGAAGCCATGGTATCGATAAAGCCTAGGAGGTAAAGAATGTTGACAATGAATACGCCCAGCATGACAAAAGGGATACCCTCCTTGAGAAACCCCTTGGTACGCATGAAAACCTTTTTGCCGATATCCTTTACCGTCGGCCTCTGGTATACAGGAACGTCCATAAGTATCTCCGGGGCCCTGCCGGGCACTATCTTGTTAAGGATAAAACCGAAGATAAAATATCCTGCAAACAGATACGCCATGACAAAACCCAGATAGTCCGGGATGAAATCGTTCATTATAGCGATCTGTGCCCCACAGGGAATAAACAGGGCGAGCAGGGTCATCATCATGAACCTCTGTTTTTTTGTCTCGAGTATCCTGGTCGCCTCCACCCCGGGCACGTTACAGCCCATACTCAAAATCGTCGGGATTACCGCATAACCGTGAAGGCCTATCTTGTGGAGAAAGGTATCTATCAGCACTGCAAGCCTCGGCATATAGCCGATATCTTCCAGCAGGGCGAGCATGAGATAAAATACAAGGATAGCAGGAAGCACGATCCCTATTGGAAGAAAAAGCCCTGAGGTAAGCACACCGAATGATTCAAAGCATGTAGTGGATGGCACGAGAAAGCCGCCCTCCATGTGTCCTGCATCTACCAGCAGGGCATATAACCAGTTCCCCATGCCTCCCGGAAAATGCGTCTGAATCCACGGCAGATAGTAATCATCGAATATCCTAACCATGAAACCATCTGTCACAAGGCCTGAAAACGAAACAAAGATGCTCCAGAAGGCATACAGCATTGCAATGGCGAAGGGTATGCCGGTTACAGGCTTTACGGTATAATCTCCAAGCGCATCCTTTAACGTATGGACGAATGTTCCGAAAGTCACGGTTGAGGCGGTTATCTCTTCTATAAGGTCCCACTTTTTATCAGGACTCAGGGTATCTAAAATCTGACCCTGGCCCGACAGAGATGTCCTAAGACATCCGCTGCAGCCTTGACAGTTCATCTCGGAACCATGACGGGCATATCCGATCCTGGCTGATATCTCTTTCAGGCTCGACGGATTAAGGCCCTCGATATTCCTGACAAGGCTTGATATACCTTCACCGCTTATAGCTACAGTAGGGACAACCGGTATCCCGAGGATATCCTGAAGCCTCTTGGAGTCGATTACGATATTCTTGTCATGCGCAACATCCCACATATTTAGCGACAGGACAACAGGCAGCCCCCTCTCGATCAGCTCAAGGGTGAGATACAGCCCCCTCTCGATCTTTGCCGCATCGATAACACAGACAACCTTGGCATCTGCATTCTCATCGAGCATCCTGACCGCCACCTCCTCCGCCTTGTCCTTGGGCTCAAGAGAGAAGGTCCCCGGTACATCTATGAGTTCTATGTCCTCACCGAACTGGCGCATGTAGCCCTTGGTATAATCGACCGTGGTACCCGGGTAATTCGATGACACCACATTGGCCCCGGTCAACCGGTTGAAGATGACGCTCTTTCCTACATTAGGGTGCCCTATAAGAAGGACCTTCATTCATCCACCTCTACCTGCACCTTGCCTGCTATTCCCATTCCGAGAGAGATATTTGCCTGATCCACCAAAAGGACGACAGGTCCCTTCCATGGTTCCTTGGTGATCATCCTTGTTTTCTTGCCCGTCCTCAAGCCCATGGACGCGAGTTTTCCACGCACATCAGGATCAATAGATACAACCATGCCTTCCTGGTTATAATGCATCTTATCAAGCCTTATCCTCTTCATCTGCCTACCAGTCTCTTTACCGCTATCTTCTGGGCCATACCGCGACCGACAGCCATGGTTGCCCTGTTTATCTCTATCACGACAGGTCCGTTGTTATTAGATATTACAGTAACGGTACGACCCTCGGCGAGCCCCCTGTGATGAAGCTTTTCCCGGAATCCGTGGCCGCCTTCTATTGATACTATCCTTGCCCTGTCTCCCTGTGAAAGATCACTCATGCGCATGAAATACCCCTGCAAACCATCTTGAAATGGTGAGTTATCCCCACCGTCTTGACAAAAAGATTATTTCTTTCCATAGCCTTTATCCCTGCATGACCTGCAATAACCGGTTATCCCGAGCCTGTGTTCCACTAAATCGAAACCATAGGTCTCTGTTATCTTTTTTATATCCTTTTCGATTATATTATCGGTAAATTCGACCAGCTTTCCACATTTCAGACAAACCATATGATGGTGGTGCTTGGCACCCTGTACACGTTCATAACTCACCCTGCCCTGACTCCGCAGTGTCTCGGTAATAAGGCCGTACTCTAAGAGCAGGGGGATAACCCTGTATATGGTCGCCCTTGAAACCTTTTTGTTGTACCTCTGAACCTTTTCATAGAGCTGATCCGGATCAAAATGGCCCTTGCAGTTCAGCACGCCCTCGAATACCGATAGCCTCTCAGGTGTCAGCCTGAAACCCTTGTCTTTTAAATATGTCTTGAATTCCGAAATCTCGTCCATCATTACACCCATTCTATTGAGATTGATTCTCAGTTTCAATTGAATAGTCTGTTTTTATCCCCTTGTCAATACACTTTCTTGCATGGTCTACTTTCCCTGGAACAGCGCCCCTTGCAGATATAGTTCACTGTTTTTTAGATGGATGGTAATCATGATTTTAAACCGTAAATAAACGCTTGTAGGGAAAACCTGTGTGTTCGCCCCTACCCCTGATACTCATAGGTAAAGCGTATGGCCTCATCGGATTCATGGTCGGTTTCCCTTCCCATGCTTATGATGCCGTTGGCGCTGAGGACGACCTCATCATTGTGGACAAATACAGGGCTCTTACCTTCCTGGGACACATATGTACCGTTTGTGCTCTGATCTATCAGTACAAATGTACCACGCCTGAGTTCGATGCGGGCATGAGAACGGGATGCCAGTATATCCCCTACCACCAGGTCGTTGTCCGAATGCCTGCCGAGGGTGGCATATGTCTGCTTGCTGTCCAAATACAGCTCTTTGCCTCCATGCTCCAAGTGAAGCCTGCAGTAGATGACCTGTCTTGTGATATCATTTGAAAGCATCGTGGCCTCATCCATATCTTTCCAGAGCACCTCATATATGGTGTATTTCCCGCCGCTTGTTGTTGCCCTGTCGGCATGTCTGATATCTATTCCCGATGCCTTCGGCAATTCATCTACAGATGACTTGGTTGTAAGGATCTGCTTTGGACTGGCCATGGAAACGATCTTTGAGGCCACGTTTACGGCATCACCGAACACATCGTAACTCTGTTTGATTACAGGACCCCAGTGAATCCCTATGCGCACATTAAGGGTTATCTCATCATCCGGCAGGCCCACATGTGTCGAGTCCTGTGTATTCTGTATGGCAATCGCGGCGTTTATGGCCTGATCCGGTTTTTTGAACGTACACATGACCTCATCACCGATGGTCTTTATTATTGTACCCTGATGGTCGGCGACTATCCCTGAAAACACTGTTATACAACTGCTTACGATCTTGAGTGCCTCGATATCGCCCAATGATTCATAAAGGCTTCTGCTTCCGGAAATATCGGCAAACAATACCGCAAGGGTCATTCTTTTTTGCAACATGCCTTTATCTATGAATGAAACACATGCGTGTCAAGCCCCATCTTCGGTTGTCACCTCTTCCACCACCCGTGCAACAGGTCTTATCCTTCCGATACCCCTATATGCATAGCCCCTTACATACCACGACGCATCATGTCTGAACACATCTTCCAGAAGCCTCAGGGCCTGTTTTGACTTCCTGTTTCTCAAGGCCCAGCATGCTTTTGTCCTTACATTCATTTGTGGGTCATATATGGCCTTACTGATTACATCCATGAATCGTATATCTTTTTTATCTCTTGCAAGGATAAATGCATTCAACCTTATCCTTGCGCTCGGGTCGTGGGTGAAACGCATGATCTCACCTATGGAGAGCCTTTCGGGAAATGTCTTTAACGCAATATATCTTTTGGGCTCATGCTCTGAGAGTATATAGGAGCTGATCTTTTCGGGACTCAAGACAAGCTCGCATCTCAGCCACAAGGCATGCAGTGGAGATGCAAAAAGACCGATATAGATTCCATATATTATAAATGCAGCAACCCTGCTGCGACCGTAAATCCTTGATACACCAAGGGCAAACCATAAAATAAATAATACAGGGATAATCAGTATAGGGCCTTTTGTAAGGAAAATGCCTATTCCCTGGCGCATAAGTTTATTTTCATCAAATGCGACACTTAACCTTTTAATTACCCTGTTTTTTGTGTTTACTGGCAGATTGTCTGCAACCACAGCCGCCTTGCATCCGGGTTCTGTATCTGCCACCACCATAGAACTAAAGCTGATAGTGCACGGCGCGGACGAACGTATCCATAGGCTCCCATGCGGCATTGGCCCGATATTCTTGATATTTTTAGAGACTGCTATAACCTTTTGCTCCTGTGATGCCACTGGTTTGATCACGTGGGCTGCAAGGAGCGTGTGCTCGTAATAAAAATCGCTCACGTGGCTTAATACCGGGGTAACAAGCATTGAATCCCTTAAATCCTCAAAGGTAGTCGATCCGGGTATAATAAACAAAAAGAAAGGCGCCGCAAGGATAACCGCTGACAGAACCCATGTTTTACAATGTATCTCTCTGGTATATGACCTGCGGATAATAACGGTCCATGGGATAAAAAATGCCGCCGGACTCAAAAGGGCAAAGATTATGGAGACAAACGGCTGTTCCTTGCTGTAAGTGACATATAGAGTAACGACAGCCATAAGGACAGCCGATATGGTATCCTTCATGGAGAACCTGCTATTTATCCAAGGTACTATGGAAAAACACATCCCGATAAGGGCTATAAGAACCCCCAAGGTACAGCCGAAAAAGATACTGCTACCCAACTGATGGTAAAACCCTGAGAGGTATGGGCTGTCCGGCATTATAAGCGGGTCCATCTGATATTGCATGAACAGGCTCATCTGCGAGGTAATTATCTGTGCATGCAACCTTACAAAAATGAAACCGAATATGGTGTAGAGTATTATACAGCCTACGGTTCCGAGACAGGAGGCCTTAAACCATTGACAAATATCTCTTTGGCTCCAGTTCACTTTTCAGTTCTTTATCTCTATGCCCGAGACCCTGTTCATCGGCTTCTGCACAAAAGAAACCTTGTCGATCTATCCATTGCCCAATGACACCATGTCGTCGACCTCGAAAGACTTGTAGAGTTTCAGCAGAGACTGAATCTCCTTAGCAGACTTGGCGCTCTTTCTTCCTCTCACGGCCTCTACATCCGGGCGAGACATCCATATATTCTTGAAATTCTTTACGTGCTTTGTAAAGATTATGAAATCTACAAGTGCATCATCACAGACCTGGGTAAATCTCCTGTTGTCATAAAAGGCTATGTCACGCAGCTTTTCAACCACATCCTTGTCCAACCTCATTACATATCTTATTCTCTTTTCGGATGAATCATTCCGGGGTCCGACATACCTCTTTTTAAGCCTGGCAGGGATATCCCCACTCAAGGCCGCCTCCTTCTTAAATATATATGCCTGCAATGCAGCATCAACAAAATCAACCATTGCGATATTAAGCATACGGGATATAACCCTGAGTTCATTAAGATTATTTGGTTTGAAATATATCATGAACCTCGAAGATCTTTGATTATTATTACAAGAAGTCATTGATGCCCCCTAATACAGATACATTTTATACTATTCAATTTAATATCCTTGGATATATATCAAATTTCAATATGATAAAAATCAGATTTCCATTATCTCTTGTTCTTTTTCAGACAATAGTCCATCAATCATTTTAATATATTTATCCGTTATCTCCTGGACCTTATCCTGAGAGTCTTTTAGCTCGTCTTTATTTATCACCTTGTCCTTTTCCATGTCTTTAAGCATTGAATTGGCGTCCCTTCGATGATTGCGTATCTCTATCCGGTAGTCCTCCGCCATCTTTTTAACCATCTTGACAAGGTCTCTCCGACGCTCCTCGTTCAGAGGAGGTATGGGAACACGTATTATCTTCCCGTCATTTGAAGGGGTCAGCCCGAGCTCTGATTTAAGGATCGCCTTTTCAATACTGGCAAGCGCACCCTTATCCCATGGTTGTATGGTGATCATCCTCGGCTCCGGGACAGCCATTGTTGCAAGCTGGTTCATAGGGGTCGGTGTACCGTAATAGTCAACCCTTACGCCATCCATTATACTTATGGACGCCCTACCGGTCCTGACCTTAGCCAATGCCTGTTTCATGGCACTTATGGTCTTTTCCACATCAACATTCATTTCCTTGAAGACTTCATCAACCATTATGAATCCCTCCTCACCCTTATGATAGAGCCTACTGCCCGGCCATTGACCAACGAACCGAGATTCGCTGGATCCTTGATATTCATCACCCTCATTTCAAGGTTGTTGTCCCGGCAGAGGCTAACAGCAGTTGCATCCATCACCTTGAGATTCATGCTCAGTATTCGGTCATAATCGATTTCAGGAAAAAACTTCGCGTCTGTATTTTTTACAGGATCCTTATCGTAAATACCGTTGACCTTTGTTGCCTTTATAAACACATCCGCACCTATCTCTATGGCTCTCAATGCAGCAGTGGTGTCTGTTGTAAAAAATGGAGATCCGGTTCCACCGGCAAATATAACCACCCTGCCCTTACTCAGATGTTTGATAGCCTTGGGGACAATATAGGTTTCTGCCACCCTCGGCATCTCTATAGCGCTCATAACCCTGCATTCACAACCTTCGGCCTCTATTGCGCCTTTCAATGCCAGGGAATTCATCACCGTAGCCAACATACCCATGTAATCCGAACTCACCCTGTCGATTGAAATCGCGGCATCTATTCCACGGTGTATATTACCGCCGCCGATGACAATACCCACCTGGATGCCCATATCCAACACACCTTTTACACATGCAGATACGGCCTTGAGGGTACCGGGATCGATCCCGTACCCCTTTTCGCCGGCAAGCGCTTCACCACTCAACTTGAGCAGTATTCGATTATATCTTGATGTCACCTTTAATTATCTTCTCCCAGCTGATATCTCGCAAAACGTTTTATAACGCACTTTTCGCCTGTCTTACCCATCAATTGGTCCATGATTTGAGTGATAGTCTGATCCGTGTCTTTTACAAAAGACTGTTCCATAAGACAGCGTTCCGCAAAGAATTTGCCGATCTTGCCCTCGATTATCTTATCTATTATCTTTTCAGGCTTACCAGATTTAAGGGCCTGCTCCTTGAGGATCTCCTTTTCCTTATCGAGGATATCGGACGGGACATCATCCCTGGTTACCCATTCAGGGCTGGCGGCAGCAATGTGCATGGAGATGTCCTTGACCGTGTCCAAGAAATTCTCGGATTTGGCCACAAAATCACTCTCACAATTGACCTCTACCAACACACCTATCTTACCACCCATATGGATATAAGAATTTATCGTGCCCTGAGATGCAGTCCTTCCGGATCTCTTGTTCGCCACCTCAATGCCTTTTTTCCTCAACAGTTCAACAGCCTTATTGAAATCGCCGCCTGTTTCGGCAAGCGCATTCTTGCAATCCATGATACCAACGCCTGTTTTATCTCTTAATTTTTTCACATCTTCTGATGTTATCTGCACTTTATACCTCCATATCGTTTGCGAAAATACTACTCGACAGTGTTTTCTTCGCTATCTTTTTCTTTGATTTCTTCAACCTTTTCAGGCTCTACATCCTTTGCCTTTTTATCATCCTTTACGATAATCTCGATATCTCCATCCAGGTCTTTTCCTATCAGATCCCTGTCCGCTGTTGCCTCTGTAGATCCCACGGCCTGAATTGCATCCTGGTCGGACTTCAACTCTCCCTGGAGCTTATCCTGATAAAGTGTATTACCCTGATCGACCGCATCGGCCACCTTGGAGCTGAACAACCTGATCGCCCTGATCGCGTCATCATTACCGGGTATCACATAATCGATCAGAGAAGGATTACAGTTTGTATCCACGATTGCAACAATGGGGATACCGAGCTTTTTAGCCTCTTTCACTGCTATATATTCCCTTGACGGATCAACTATGTATAAAAGATCCGGCAGGGACTCCATCATCTTGATCCCGTGAAGAGACCTTTCAAGCTTTATCTTATGCCTCTTCATACTGATCTGTTCCTTCTTGGGATAATCTTCGATAGTTCCGTTATCGATTATATTCTCCAGCCATTTGAGCTTTTCCACGCTCCTTCTGATGGTTGTAAAATTGGTTAGGGTACCGCCAAGCCAACGGAAATTAACATAATACGCACCGATCCTGGTTGCCTCTTCCTCTATAGCGTCCTGGGCCTGTTTCTTTGTGCCTACAAAAAGCACCTTGCCTCCATTGGCTGCGGTGTTTCTCACCACATCACATGCCTTTTCAAAAAGCCTTTCCGTCTTTTGAAGGTCGATTATATGGATACCGTTCCTTGAACCAAAGATATAGGGCTTCATCTTGGGATTCCATCTTGGTGTCTGATGTCCGAAATGCACCCCTGCCTCTAAAAGCTGTTTCATTGATACTACTGACATTCGTTGTACCTCCTAGGTTTTTTCCTCCGCCCATGCAGAATCTATCCATAATATGGACACCGCGATCCTGCCTTTTATAAATAAGGCGTGTGTTTTGGTGAGCCATTTATCATACAAGTATTCTGGTTTCAAGATCTTAATGTATCATTGTCGGAAAAACACGCTATCTTAAAAAGGGGGATATCTTTTTGAATATATCCGTACCTGCCCTTTCGAGGAGCATGAACGCTATGGCCTCTGTCGTATAGACAAGCGCTCCTGCACCGGCCATCGCATCGAGGGCATAGATCCTGTCATAATCCCTCCTTGAACAGACGGCATCGGCAGCGACAACCACCTTATATCCCCGACAGAGGAGGTCAAGGACTGTCTGGAGGACACATACATGGGTCTCAATACCTGTAACAATAACGGTCTTTTTCCCGGAATCATCGATCACCGAGGCGATGTTGTCGTCCCTGCAGCAGCTGAAGGCAAGCTTTTCATATTTATGCAGCCCCTCAATAAGGGCTCCTATATCGGATAGTGTAGCCCCCAACCCCCTCGGATATTGTTCGGTTACGACAACAGGGCAAGCAAAGGCATGCATCGTCTCTATAAGGATCTTGCCGTTGTTCAGGAAAACCTCTCTAAAGTCCGATTCCATGGCATTGTAAAGCCTGTCTTGTATATCTATGACCAGGAGTAGGCAGTCCTCCGGTATGATTAAATATCTTTTCGCCCTTTGGATATCCATATGCAATTATTATAAACCATTATGAACATACAAAAAAGAATATTTTAGGAAACAACTTTATTGCCGATATATTAAATAAGTTTTCATTCTTTCCGCAAGACTATATCTACTGGGGGGGCATCAAGTGGGTCGAATCTATTCTGGAATACCCATCAACAAATCATGCAAGCCAAAGGATATCCGTATCAGAAACTTACTTATTCAAGTCATTAACCACTTCTTAGGGTAGGATACAAACAATTCATACATGATAGATCTTATCCCCAAGAATGATCACGATCAGGCATTACGAATACGCCGTTTTCTAATGGCGTTTTCTGCATACATATTATGGATATTACTTACAATATATTGCTATTATCTGGGTCTATTCCGCCTATCCCTTTCATATATAATACTTATTTGCTGTCTGGTTCTGATCATGAACCTTGTCCTGTATATAATATTCAGGACGGGCATAAACAAACGGTTTCTCGATCGCAGCCTGACAATGCAACAGATGCTCCTTGGAACCATATGGATCATGATCCTTGCGTATTACATGGACGAGGCGAGAGGGATCATGCTTTTGATATATCTCGTCATATTTATATTCGGTGTATTTCGTCTTCAAATAAGACAATTTGTCATTCTCGCCTTATACGCGCTCTTTGGATACGGATACGTAATCGTACTGCTGCTCTCTTATCGTCCCGAGAGCATAGACCTGCAGATCGAGACACTCTACCTTCTCGTCCTTGCAGCAAACCTATTCTGGTTTTCTATCATAGGCAGCTATATCAATCATCTAAGACAAACGCTGATAAAGACCAATATTGACCTGAACGAGGCCATGAAAACCATCAAACAGATCGCTATCCATGACGAGCTTACCAATGCATACAACAGGCATCATATGATCGATGTTCTGCAGAGAGAAAAGTCGCTGGCAGACAGGGGAAAACCGACATTTACACTGTGCATATTTGATCTTGACAACTTCAAGAGTGTAAACGACATGTACGGCCATCTCAAGGGAGATACCGTGCTCAAGACTATTGTAGGCGAAATAAAAAACAACATACGCCAACAGGATTATATCGCGCGGTACGGGGGAGAGGAATTCGTGCTGATACTTGCATACCCGGATATCAACGATGCGCTCAACTGTGCCTCAAGGCTCAAGGATATCGCATCCACCCTTTCCTATGATGACCTGCCGGAAGATTTCAGGGCTACAATATCCATCGGCGTATCCCAATACAGGCCCAATGAGCCCCTGGATACATTGATTGCAAGGGCGGACAGCGCACTTTACCGCGCCAAGGTCCTCGGGAAAAACAGGATCGAATGTTTCGAAACAAGGCAGGAGAAGACAAGAAATCCTTCAGACATTAATTGACAGTCGAGGTCACTGCAACTTTGTATATTATAGATTAAAACATTCCGGTAACGGCTTGATTTACATCCATACGCATAATTTTCCCGTTATTCTAAATATCTCAAAAGATCCAGAGGGGCTCCAAGCAATACACCTGCGCCCCCTGAGACAAGCCTCTGTTCGTTCTGGTAACCCCACAGCGCTCCGGCAGGCAGCATACCGGCACGAACCGCAGTCATCATATCTATATCGGAGTCTCCTACAAATATGCACTGATCGGGCCGTACCCCGAGATTACGTGCAATGCTCAATGCAGAGGACGGATCCGGTTTGGCCGGAGCATCAGGATTAAGGCCCAGCACCTCACCGAAGACCCACGATCCGAGAAAATATCCGGCCATTTCCTTTGTAAACGAATCAATCTTATTGGACAATACAGACATCATTACACCCTTTTCATTAAGCGTATCGAGCAGTTTTGGTATACCGGGATACGGCCTTGTCGTTCCAGCCCATCTCTTTGAATACTCACGCCTCATCAAGGCTATACATCTAGATATATTTGACTCTGTCCGGGCATCTTTGGGCAAGACCTTCGCTGCCATGGCGTCAATACCTGCACCCACAAAGCCCTTGTAGGCATCGCGTTCATGAGGGGGATACCCAAGTTCTGCAAGGGTCGTATTCATGGAACAGGCAATGTCGTCGAGGGTATCCAACAGGGTACCATCCATGTCGAATATCACGGCCTTGCAGCTCACCAGACCTCCCATCTCCTTACCTTGATTATCCTGCAACATCCACGGCCTGTCATCCCCCCTTGATTACCTCCCGGAGTGCCTGCAGATACACGCCGAAACCCCTGCCTATAGTCTCGACAATCTCTTCTTTTGTATAAAGTCGGCCCTTACCTACACCAGGGCACCTCAGGCATACGTCATCCCATGCCTCGACCGAACGCATATTCTGGAACCAGAATGGGAAGGTCCGGCATTGCAGCGGCCGCACAGGATAGATGGAACAGCCGTTTTCAAAAAAAAGACACCTGCCGTCTTCTGCCTCACGTATACTGTAACTGTCCTGAAACGGATAAAGGAACCTCTGGATCAAGATCTCTCTCGTTATTTCCAGATACTCCGAGATACGGGTGATCTCGGAGTCATCCACATATACAATACCCGGCTCCCCAGTGCAGCACGAACCGCATCTCCGGCATTCGAACCGTATTCCGTCATCAAAAAAATATGGCCTGTTCTTCAACGCATCCAATACATCTTCTTGCATATCTTCACCTTAGAGATCATCATATTAAAACACTTGGCGCAGGTCAAGAAAACTGTATAAACATATTTACGTTATAAAAAAACTCTTGCCATTTAAGAATAATTCTTATACCACGCAGTGAGAAAAAGGAAAGGAGAACAGCTATGGCATACGTTATTACAGATGAATGTATCTGCTGTGGGACATGCATTGATGAATGTCCTGTTGAGGCTATAAGTGAGGGAGATGACAAGTATTCGATCAATCCTGAACTCTGTACGGATTGCGGCGCCTGCGTCGATTCATGTCCGACAGATGCTATAGTCCCCGGGGACAGCTAATCCATCTATTGTGATTCCACTGATTCACCATTACTGAAGGCTTTAAGCAGATCTCATGTCCCTTGCGCTAACGACAAGGGCATGAGTGCTTATAGTTGGAAAAGAGCCCGCAACTTTTCAGGTATCGTCTGAAAGTCTTGCACGGAGTACATTTGATAGTGAAAAGGTAACTACACTCCTAGGAGATATGGTGATTTCCTCTGTTGTCTTGGGATTGCGGCCTCTTCTTGCCGATTTTTCTCTTACCTTCCACTTTCCGAATCCGGAAATACTGACAGGCTCTTTATTCTCAAGCGTACCCTTTATGATCTCTATAAAGGTTTCTATCCCGTCACTTGCTTCCTTCCTTGACAGCCCTGTATCCAAAACGATCTGATCAATTATACCACTCTTTGTCAAAGTACCCATACATACCTCCTTCTACCTGATAATGTTAATATAACTATATAAAATTATTAATGCGATAACAGAGATATGTCAATAGCCGAATGGATGAAATTTTTCTTTATTTATCCCTGCCATGCCCAAATCTCTCGACATGATTATGCGCATGCCGGAGATATTGAGGATATGAAAATCGTGATTTACGCCATAAGTGAATGAGAATAGGTGTATTTTATCAAAAACCTCTTCTTTCTCAACAGGTTCTATTACTATCTTCCATCGTCTTGACCGAAGGTAAGGAAAGACATCTTTTAATTCAGCCCAGGTGAAACATTCCCCCCAATAATCTTCCTCATAATTTCCCTGAGGAAAGGGATTTTCCTTAATGAGTTCATATTTTCCGATATTAGGGGCCTTTACGTATATGTTATATCTCCTCATAAGCACTGTATCGTCACAAAATGCTTCACACTTTACAGTCTTAAAGTTTTACAAGATCACTTCCAGCGCATCCTTGATATGGCAGAAGGCAACGAGCCTTACCCCCTTGATATCCTGCATGGAATCCATTCCCAACCTGGGGATCATAACATCGGTAAAACCCATACGCATGGCCTCCCTGACACGTGATTCCATCTGACCGACCGGTCTGAGCTCTCCGTTGAGGCCTATTTCACCTATGCAGACGAATCCTTTCGGCATGGGTTTGTCCAAAGCACTGGATGCAACGGCCATTACAACAGGCAAATCCAGAGCGGGCTCATTGACCTTTATACCTCCTGCTATGTTCAACACAACATCCGACTGGGAAAGATAGATGCCGGCCCTCTTTTCCATAACCGCAAGAAGCACGGTCAGCCTTGAAAGATCAGGGCCTATGGATATCCGCCTTGGCATGCTGAAGCTTGTCTTGCTCACGAGCGACTGCACCTCGACTACGAAGGCCCTGGTACCTTCTATTGTAGCCATGACCGAACTGCCCGGCATGTCACCGCCCATGCTGTTAATGAAAAGAGCTGACGGATCACGGACCTCTTGCAGGCCGGCAGACTTCATCTCGAAGACGCCGATCTCGCCGGTTGTACCGAACCTGTTCTTAACTGCCCTCAGGATCCTGAACGCGCCCGTATTGTCACCTTCGAAATACAGTACGGTATCAACCATATGCTCCAGCATCTTGGGCCCTGCTATCCAGCCGTCTTTTGTCACGTGCCCGATAATGAACACCGTTGTATTGCCGCCCTTGGCTATCTCCATCAGCACACCGGCCCCATGGCGTATCTGGGACATGCTTCCTGGCGGAGAATCTATCTGTGAAGAAAATACCGACTGTATGGAATCGATGATCACCAGATCAGGCCTCAATGCCTTGATCTGCTCCTGGATCCTCTCGAGCAACACCTCGGGATATATCAGGATATCGTCTGATACGGCACCGAGTCTATCTCCCCTGATTTTTATCTGAGGCCCAGACTCTTCCCCGCTTACATAGAGTACTTTTGAATCCGGTCCTGCAATCCTGTGAGCCATCTGCAACATGATGGTGGATTTTCCTATACCCGGATCACCGCCTACCAGGACAAACGACCCCTCCACCATGCCTCCGCCCAGCACCCTGTCTAGCTCGTCTATACCGCATCTTTTCCTTATGAATCCTACGGAATCTATAGAGCTGAAGGGCATGGGACTGACATCACGCGAGACCTTCTGGAGGGCTTTTTTTTCCTCTACTAAAACATCTTCCACAAGGGTGTTCCACTGGTTGCACTGGGGGCATTTTCCCATCCATTGACTTAGTATAAAGTCACACGAAGAACAGCGGTAAATTTTTTTAGGCCTGGACATCTATTTCTGGGTAACCCTCAACACCTCTTCTATCGTGGTAATCCCGTCTTCTATCTTGCGCGCCCCGTCTTCCCGCAGTGTATGCAACCCTTCATCTATTGCGGTATTTTTTATGACGTTGGAGTCCGAGGTCTTCAATATGGTATTCTTGATCTTATCACTCATTATAAGGATCTCATAGATACCGGTCCTGCCCTTATAACCAGTTTCTATACACTCAGCGCACCCGGACCCCCTGTATAGATAACCGTCCTTCTGGATCATGTCTTTTGAGATACCGACCTCGAGAAGGGATTCGTCTTCCGGAAAATATGCCTGCTTGCAAGAGGAACATATCTTACGGGCAAGCCTCTGGGCCAGGATAGCGTTAACCGAAGAGGTAACAAGGAACGGTTCTATCCCCATATCGATCAACCTGGTTATCGCACTGGCAGAATCATTGGTATGGAGCGTAGAGAACACGAGGTGACCGGTCAGGGCTGCCTGTATGGCAATCTCGGCGGTCTCCAGGTCCCTTATCTCTCCGACAAGAATTACGTCCGGGTCCTGTCGCACTATGGACCTGAGGCCGGAAGCAAAGGTCAGCCCGACCTTGGTATTTACCGGAATCTGTCCTATGCCTTTTAACTGATACTCTATGGGGTCTTCTATGGTAAGGATATTCTTGTCCGGAGAATTTATCCTGCTCAGGATCGAATACAGGGTTGTTGTCTTACCTGAGCCCGTAGGCCCTGTCACAAGAACAATCCCGTGCTCCTGTCTACTCAGCATCTCTAATATTTCAAGATCATCGGGATAAAAGCCAAGCTCTTCGAGCCCGTACAGCACCGATGTCTTGTCCAGAATCCTCATAACCAGCCGCTCTCCGTTTACCGTAGGCACTGTAGAGACCCTTAGATCCACGGAATGATCGCCAAGCTTGATGCCTATCCTTCCGTCCTGCGGGAGACGTTTCTCGGCTATGTTCAAGGTAGCCATAACCTTGATTCTAGAAACGACCGCAGAGTGTATACGACGAGGCAGGCTCAGTACGTCATGGAGGATACCGTCTACACGATAACGGACCTTTACATCGGTTTCGTAAGGCTCTACATGTATGTCAGAGGCCCTTTCGCGAAATGCCTGCACCATAACCCTGTTTACCAGTTTTATGATCGGCGCCTCGGTCTCCATAACGGTTATGTCCTGAATGCTCTCGAGGTCTTTTAATATCTCATCCTCTTCCTCTTCGAGGTCCTCCATGATATCCTTGGCACTGTCGTCCTTCATCTCATTAAGACGATTGATCGCTGCAAGTATCTCCTGTTTGGGTACAAGCACCCGTTTTATATCGTTGATACCGAGAATCTTTGACATGTCATACAGAGGGGCCTGGTCGGCCGGGTCATTGACGGCAACGACCATTGTATCTCCCTGAAGTTTCACAGGTACCATTGCATACTTTCTTAGAAAGGTTATCGGGAGCTTTTCGAGGACCACAGGGTCTATCTCCATCTCGCCGATCATGTTCATGTATTTTATATCCCATTGCCTTGAAAGGGCCTGTGTAACATCATTGTCGCTCAAGACCCCAGAGCTTACCAGGGCATCCTTCAGAGGCAAGGACCTTTCTCTCTGTAACTGCCTAGCCTTTTCAAGTGAGGCCTCGTCAATGAGTTTCATATCGAAGAGAATATTCTCAAGGCTTTGGATTCTCATAAATATTTTCCTTTATATGCATTTCTTGAATATTCTTTCCGTTGAGTTCTTTCATCTCTTCATATTTTTGACGGTACAGTTTCTCTATCTTATCATTAGAGTCGATTATGTAGGGCGTAAGGAATATATAGAGATTCGTCTTTTCCCTGTTTTTTGACAGAGACTTGAAGAGATAACCGAGGATGGGTATATCACCCAGCAGAGGCACCTTTGAATCTCCCAGTGTAAGTGTCTCGCCTATAAGCCCCCCTATCACCATAGTATACCCGTCCTGAACGGTTACCGTGGTGTCTGCCGAACGCTTCAAGGTGGTCGGTGCATACTGTGCCTCACCCTGTCCCGGTACGAGGGTTGTTATCTCCTGGAATACGTCCAGCCTTATGGTCCCCATCTGACTTATCTGCGGTGTGAGTTTTAGTGTAACACCAACATCCCGGTAATCAAATGTACGTATTGTCCTGTCTATATTGGTGGTGTCTGTATCCTCTTTGGTAACATAAGGGACATTAGCCCCGACCTTTATCTCCGCCTCCTTGTTATCCATGGTGATGATCTGAGGTGTCGATATGATATTCACGTCGGAATCGGTAGTCATGGCATTTATAAAAGAGCTTATATTCGGGAATGTCAGTTCCGTACCGCCCTGATTGATGGTAATGGCTTCACCCACTACCCCCAGCAATGCACCGCTCGGCAGGCTTGTGGGTGATACGAAATCCTGGCCTGTCCTGCCCAGAATACCACCGGTACGCTTATCGTTATCGTATTGGAAGTCTTCAAAATATGTCCATTCAACACCAACCTTGAAATTCTTTTCCGTCTTCACCTCCATGATCAGAGCCTTTACAAAGACCTGTTTCCTGGGGATATCGAGATACTTGATAGTCTCCATGATACTGCTATAGGCATGCGGATCCGCATAGATGATAAGTGAGTTGGTCTCCTCGTCGGACATGATCTTAACATCTTGAGTATGGGAACTGGATGAAGTCCTTGTTCTTGAAGCCGGTGTCTTCCCTTTTACCGCCGCCTCCGGGCTCTCGGGTGTCGGCACATTGGTCAGCACCTTTGCCAGGTCTGCTGCATTGGCGTATTGCAGATAATACACATGGATATCCTCTTTGCCGCTCGGCGTAGGGATATCCAGTTGTTTTATAAGCGCTAAAAGATCGGACATCTCTTGGGGAGAGGCGAGGAGGATCAGAGAGTTGGTCCTTTCATAGGGGATGATCTTTTTGCTCGCTGATTCGGCAACGGTTCCGGCTTTACGGATGTTCCTCATCCTCTTGACCTGTTCAACCTTGTCTTCTGAAAGGATTTCATTGATCTTAGCGCCCAGATCGGTTGCAGAGGCATATGTGAGAGGGACAATCTTCATCTCGGGGGCAAGGCCGCTTGCATCCAGGACCTTGAGGATATCCTGAATCTTTTTTATGTTGTACTGTGTGTCTGTCAGTATCAGGACATTGCTCTGCGGGTACGAAAGCATCTGGGATGTTCCTTTGCTCAGAAGAGGGGACAAGAGGGTCTTCATGTCATTGGAATTCGCGTTGTCCAGAGGTATAATCTGGGTAACGATCCTGTCTTCCTGAGACGGTGCCGCCTCCAGCAGGGTATCGAGATTCTTGGTAATCGCATCCGTTGTTTTGACTATCTTTGTGATCGCACCCACCTTTACCGTACTGTATCCGTTTATCTCAAGCACGCTTAAAAAGACCTGATAGGCCTCATCAATGGTCATCTTCTTGGGGGATATCACCGTTACCTTTCCGGAAACCTTGCTACCCATAATAAAATTCTCGCCGGTAAGATCAGCAATAAATTTAATGAATACCTTGATATCAACCCCGTCAAAGTCCATTGTGACTTGCTGTGAACCGTCATCAGTGACCTCAAGCTTATTCTTCGCGTTATTAGCCTTTTTTGACCTCACGGCCTTGGTCCTTGTCGGTGCAGGCCTTTGAGTCTTTTTACGGACAGTCTTTCCGGGAGGGGTTCTATAATCTCTTTTGGGCTGTTCCGGCTTAACCACGGGAGGCATCTTTTTATCCTTACTATCTGTTGCCGGTTCTATCCTTTCACTATCTGATATGTACGGCGGCCTATCTGTCTGTTCTTTCTGAGATGCATTTGCCGGTTCCTGATCTTGAATCAACCTTGCCCCCCATACAGGATTGAAGGAACATAACAAGATCATGATCGCCATCGAGATTAACCTTCTTGTATTCATTTTGCCCTCCTAACTATTGTCTCAACCATGGCATCAAACTCGGGATAGCCCCTGAGGCATGCAAAGTCAGGGTCTTGAACCGCCCAGTTCATTACCTGGGGCTGCCGTGAACATGCATCCTTTAGAGTTGTAATCGCTGCCTTGCTGTTACCCATCCTGGCATATGCGCATGCCAGGTTATATATTGGCTCGATATATCCTTCCGAGACCTTCTGTGATCGTATAAAAAACTGCAGGGCCTTATCAGGTTCCCCCTTTGCCAGCATGACGCTCCCGATATTATTCAACAACATAGCGTCATCTTTAAGATACCTTTTTGCCTTTGTATAGTTAAGTAATGCCTTTTCATATTCCTGCGCCTTATAATATAGGCCGCCAAGATCGATATATGCATCCACATAATCGGGTGCTATTGTCAAGATATTTACATAAAGTTCAATAGCCTCCTTGATATTCCCCTTGGCCGATAAAGACTTTGCATTTGCGGCAAGATCATTGATGTAAGGTACTTCTGTGGAGATATCTTTCTTTACAGGTTGTTCAGTCACTGTTAGCTTTTCAGCTACCGCAGCCTGTTCGGTTATTGAAGGCTTTTTGGTTACTGCATCTTTTGCATCAATCGTGTCTGACTTTACCGGCAAGACCGATTTATTTGCAATAAAATCATTAACGTCGGGAATTTTTGCGGCAGGACTTTCATTGATGGTCCGAGCAGTTTCTGCATCCGTTGATCCGACAGTTCTCAATCCATATATCGCTGCTGCCGTACAGACCGAACTCAGCACCGCCGCAAACAATACTATCCATAAAATACGTGCCCGGGTAAAAAATCCTTGTTCAATTACTGGTGATGGTTCTTTATAATCACCTTCCTGTATCCGTTTCAGGGCGTCATATATCGAACTCATCCCTTACCTCTATCCAACAGTCTGATAAGCGTCAATGTCTCTGGGCCTACTATGCCGTCTATTCTTAAACCGAACGCCTCCTGCAGCCTCTCGACTCCCTTTACCGTGTCAATTCCATATTCTCCGTCCGGCTGGATAGGTATATATCTGAATCTTTTCAGTACGGATTGGATCATCTCTATCTCTGAACCTGTGTCGTGCATACTGTATACTTCGTCTTCAGATGTCTTTACATAAGTAATCATCATATTCCAACGATAGATCTGTCTGAAATCCTCTCCGGTCATCTCCACAAAGGCATTGTCTTTTCCAACGAGGCGCACATAGCCCTCACCTGCATTTATCAGTACAGCATAACCGTCTTCGATGGATACGACTGCAGGGATACGGATCTCGTCCAAAAGCCTTGGATCAGGGTGGAGATTGAGCATATCAGGTCCGTTCAGACCATCCGGGACCTGCGCCAAGACATCCAGGGCCTCTTGATAATCTCCGATCACCCATTCATCCTGGTAGTCTATAGGTGGTTCGGGTGACGGGATTATGGCCTGGATAAGATCCTCTTTTTCGTCTGCGATGATCGCGTCTACCATCCGGGGTTTGATATCCTGCTTTTGTACTGCCCCCCGGTTTCCGCTCCTCAAAGAGGCTGAAATATCCGAAATGGCCGGGAGCAAAAAGGCCGCCAGGAACATAACGAAACATATTATAGCCGCTGCAGGTAGATATACCCTACTGATATTTCGAGGTCTGTCGTAATTGCCCTGCAGTTCCTTTATCGCTGCATGTACGATAGGTCCGGTGATCCTGGTCTTTGACCTGAGGTATGCAATCAGGAGGGATCGTTCCGCCACAGCGTTTATCTTCCTTGGAACGCCCTGTGAATAGGAGTATATGTCCCTTATTGCCTTTGTAGAGAAATTGATCCTGCCATGGGAACCGGACATGACGAGTCTGTGGTATATATAATCGCGCGTATCGTCATAATCCAGAGGCCACATATGATATCTGAGAACGATCCTGTCGTTTATCTGCCTCAAAGACTGAGCAGAGAGGATATTTACGAGTTCCGGCTGCCCGATAAGGATGATCTGCAGCAACTTTTCCTTTTCCGTTTCCAGGTTGGAGAGCATACGTATCTGTTCCAGTACGCCCGGGGAAAGATTCTGACATTCATCGATTATCAAGACCGCATTCTCTCCCTTTTCAAAGCCTTCTATGAGAAAATTATACAGAGAGTCCAGAAGAGCCTTTTTAGAATCCTGAGAGGCATCCAGTCCGAACTCCTGGCATATGGTCTGCAGGAGCTCTATGTCCGACAGAGACGGATTCAGTATCATCGCGGTACGGATATTACCTTGGAGTTCCGCTAGAAGGGTCCTGCATACGGTCGTCTTTCCGGCTCCAACCTCGCCCGTGATCAGGACAAAACCCTTTCTCTTCTCTATACCGTACCTAAGATGAGATAGTGCCTCCTGATGAACCTCGGACAGAAAGATAAACCTCGGGTCTGGTGTCAGATTGAAAGGGTTTTCAGTAAGTCCAAAAAAATGCTCGAACATTATTATACTACCATGTCGAATACGCTTTTATGGTTACCGCCGATAACGGTCACCGGGACTTTTCCTTCATATGCTGTGTACCCAGGAACATACCCCAGGATATTCGGATTTGAAACAATCCTGAACGTCTCCATGGTTACACTGACTATATGATCACCGATAATATCATAATGAAAATCCCAATACCTCAGGGCCACCCTGAAACTGTTGCTCATAACATGTTTGTCGTCTTTAGATCTTAGTTGGTTTTCATTTATTGTCAACTTCAATCGCATGTTAATCCGCCCTTTAGATGCCTATCCTTTATTTAATGCTCTAATTTCTAACAATGCACATTCTGTACCACAAGATTATTATTTTTTTAGTATTGTTTTTTCATTGGGTTATATCAATATTAACGTATTGAATCCCGATCACATCCCATATGATTTCATACCGTGTATGTAATTTTTTTCCACATTATGGCAAATTATGTAACATAACAAAACACCATAAACAAGCGGACAGGATCTTAAAAAACAAGCTTTCCATTCACCACTCGCACGTCAACACATTAATATATGTACCATTTTATTATCACATCAATTCCTTATACCTAAACTTGGGCATCCTTCATTAAAATCAGACCTCTTTGTTTATTGATTATTACAGCGTTACTTGCATCAAATATATTTACCTAAGGTTGCAGTTATAAGATTTACTGCAACGGCACGGTTATCGTTGTTGAAGACCCCTTCCTTTCCAGTTCCACATCAACAGATGACTCACTCTGAAGTTCCTGATAAAGGGCAAATGCATCCTCCGGTGTACGTACCGGTTTACCGTTGACAGACCTTATTACATCCCCCGATCGGACACCCATCTCATATATCATGGCATCCTCGCTCACATTGCTTATACGAAATCCGTACGGTTCCCCTTTCTTGAAATACGGCACCACCCTTGCTCTTCCAATATACTGGTCCAGATTCTGCATTATATTGGCCATACCCGAAACCGGTGATTTTGAACTCCTTCTTCTGGTATCCCTGGATACGGGCGATCTTCTTCTTGAAGACGACCTGCCCATTGACTTGCCCTCCTCGATAACGAGCATCTGCTCCTGGCCGTTAACATCCATGATGACCTTATTTCTGTATATGGCTAGAACCTTAGCCCCCTTGATGCTATCGCCTATCTTGTAGCTCTCCTGCTTGTTCTTTTCTTCGATAACCGCCCTTGCCACCTCTTCAGGACCGGTTATGGTTCCTTTGAGCGTGATCCCCATCTCTGCAAGGGGCCTGACAATATCCGGATCGACCTCCTTTTTTTCCTTTTCAGGCGTCTTCTTGGCGACCTCGAACATATCTCTTTGTATGATTATCTTATAATCTGACTCACCTCGGCTGCCTTTTGTATCTCGTGAGGCCTTGACATCTATCTTTTTCTGGGGTTGAGGCGGCTGGTATAAGAGATACCCTGAAATAGTTGTAACTATCCCTGCAGCCACCCACATAAACATAGCGACAATGAGCAGCACTATCAATTTTTTTATACGTTTTTGTATTATGTCATCCATATATTATCCCAGTCGTCTCAAGGTCTTACTAGGCAAAGCCATAAAATCTCATACTAAAGCTGCCTCTTCCCCGTGTCAATGACCTTAGTGTCGTAGAATATCCGAACGTGTTTGACAGGGGCACAAAGGCCTTTACCAGATGGTGCTTACCCTTTATAATAACGCCCTCTATGCTGGCCTTCCTTGAACTCAGGTCCCCTACGACATCACCTACATACTCTTCGGGTGACATTGCCTCCAACTCCATCACCGGTTCCATCTTAACAGGGCCTGATTTCCTGATCGCATCCTGAAGGGCCATCTGCGAGGCTATCTTTATACCCTGAGCGGTTGTCCTTTCATTGGCGATAACCCCGTCCACTTCAACACTGACATCCACTATCTCGAACCCGTATATAGGATCTGCCAGACAGGCCTCTTCGAGGCCTACCATTATGTCATTTCTAAGCCCGTTATCGACATCTTCTCTCATCGTGTATACATTGCCCTGTCCTCTCTTATTCGGTCTGATACTAAGAGATACTTGACCAAAATGTTCCACTTCCCCGATCTTCTTGTCGAATATTATCTCTGTCTGCGCCGGCTGGTTTATGGTCGTACAGTAAAGGACCTGCGGCTTGCCCACATTTATATCCACGCCAAAGGCGGTCTTGAACCTGTCTATGACTATCTCCAGGTGCAACTCCCCCATACCGGCAAGGATTATCTGGCCTGTATCAGGATCTTCATCGACCTTTATCGTAGGGTCTTCCTCCATTATCTTACGCATTGCCTGAAGAAGGCGTGTGGATGCATCAGAGTTCTTGGGCTCTATGGCGACAGATATGACGGGCTTGAGCACCTCTATCGGTTCAAGCACGGCATTCGATCCCTGAGCAGAGATCGTATCCCCGGTTACTGACTCTTTAAGCCCGACCACGGCCACTATATCTCCGGCATGGGCCTCATCTATCCTCTGCTTCTGATGTGAATGCATCAAGAAGAGACGGGCCACCTTTTCGCGTACATCCCTTGTCGTGTTATAGACCTCATCGCCCACACGAAGCACCCCCGAGTATATTCTGAGGTACACCATCCTCCTGCCCTCATCTATATATACCTTGAATACATATGCAAGCAGAGGGCCTTTATGTGTCATGTCCACCCTGGACAGCTCTCCTGAGACCTTATCATGTACGATTACGGGCTTCACCTCAAGAGGCGAAGGCAGGTAATCGATGATCGATTCTATAAGTGGCTGCACCCCCTTGTATCTCAGTGCCGAACCGCAAACAACCGGCATAATGCAGTTGTCCAGGCTTGCCCTTCTGATGACCTCTCTTATCTTTTTTTCCTGTGGAACCTCGCCCGAAAGATAGGTCTCCATTATATCATCATCATGTTCGGATAGAACCTCCAACATATAATCCCTGGCCTCTGTCGCGGCATCAAGATTTTCATTGCTTATGGGGTAATCCATAAAGGTAGCCCCGAGATCATCCGAATCCCAGATATAGGTACACCATTTTATAAGATCTATTATGCCCTTGTAGGCATCCCCTTCATAATACGGCAGCTGAAGGGGAACAGGGCTTATCTCAAGACGGTCTTTTATCTGTGACACTACAGTCTCAAAATCAGCGCCGAGCCTGTCCAGTTTGTTTATAAAGACCAATGTGGGTACGTTGTTTTTCCTTGTCTGCTGCCATACGGTTTCGGTCTGGGCCTGTATTCCACCGACAGCGCATAGTATCATTACCGCCCCGTCAAGAACCTTCAGGCTTCTCTCCACCTCGATAGTAAAATCGACATGTCCGGGGGTGTCTATGATATGGATCTCGTGATCGTTCCATGAGCATGTAGTAACGGCAGAGGTTATGGTTATCCCTCGTTCCTGCTCCTGGGGCATCCAGTCCATTGTTGCCTGGCCGTCATGAACCTCTCCCATCCTGTGTATCTTGCCGGCATAGTAGAGCACACGCTCGGTTACGGTTGTCTTTCCGGCATCTATGTGCGCTACAAAACCGATATTCCTGACCTTAGCAAGTCCCTTTTTATTCATATGGCTCTACCTGTATCTCTATTATACACAAAGATCAACCTCGTATACAGACTTCATTTCACGGCCGAGGAAGATGCTACCGAGCTCGATAAAATGAGCCGAGAGGTCTGAGAGATAAAAGACCGGTTCGACGGTCTCCTGCACAGACCCTACATCTCCATACATCTCTGAAACGACACGCGCCGAAGACTGGGCGGAATCGACTATAGCCACTGTGTCACCAGCCACCATTGCTATGATACCGCGCAACAGGGGATAATGGGTGCAACCCAAAACAAGGGTGTCTATATCAAACTGGAGTAATGCGCCCAGATATCGCCTGGCTACCTGCATGGTTATATCGTCATGGAACCAGCCTTCTTCAACCAATGGAACAAAAAGCGGGCATGCCTTTGAAAAGATCTCTATGCCGGGATCCAGCGCCTTCAGTGCATGATCGTATGACCGGCTCTTTATGGTTGAGGGGGTTCCTACAATCCCAATCCTTTTTCCCCCTGCATCGATGGCTGCCCTGGCACCTGCATCTATTACCCCTACAACAGGCATAGAAAGCCCGGCCTTAAGCTCATTGAGGGCGTGCGCACTTGCCGTATTACAGGCAACAACGAGCATATCGATGTCCTTTGACAAGAGAAACCGCGCACATTGAAGAGAATACCGTACAATGGTCTTCTGTGATTTCATACCATACGGAAGCCTTGCGCTATCCCCCAGATATACGATTTCAGTATTGGGCAGAAGATCCATGATCTCTTTAAGAACGGTGATCCCGCCTATGCCTGAATCGAAAATACCGATCCTGTTAAACCTCTTTTTCATTTTTAACCTATAAGATTACTTGATATTTTATGATATTGTTTCTATGTGTTTTGGTACCGCATGTCAAGTAAAGAGGCAAGACAGACATATGCGCGCAAATATTGTAATGTGAAACAGAACTGTGGTAAAGGGTCTAAAAATCAGAGGAACATTAGATATTAGGGAGGGACGATGGAGCACAGGATCGCAATAATCGGGCTTGGATATGTTGGCCTGCCGCTTGCCGTGGAATTCGGAAAGATATACGAAACCAAGGGCTTTGATATCAATATTAATAGGATAAGTGAGCTTAGGGATAATGACGACAAGACCAAGGAGGTCAGTGCCGAGGAATTGCTCTCGGCAAAAAGATTGACCCTCACATCCGACAAGGAGGAACTCAGGGGGTGCAACACCTTCATCGTGACCGTGCCTACACCCATCGACAAATATAACAGACCGGACATCACCCTGCTTTTAAAGGCGAGCAAGACCATAGGTGAGGTGATATCAAAGGGTGCTGTAGTGATCTACGAGTCCACCGTATACCCAGGCGCGACAGAGGAAGACTGCGTCCCTGCCATAGAAGAGGCCTCCGGCCTGGCCTACAACAGGGATTTCTTCTGCGGTTACAGCCCCGAACGTATCAATCCCGGGGACAAAATACACAGGCTATCCACCATTAAAAAGGTCACCTCCGGGTCGACTCCGGAGGTTGCCGGTATAATTGACGAGCTTTACATGTCTATCATCAAGGCCGGTACGCATATGGCACCTTCCATAAAGGTGGCTGAGGCTGCAAAGGTAATAGAAAACGCACAGAGGGACATCAACATAGCCTTTATAAATGAACTGTCCATGATATTTTCCCGTATGGGGATCAGGACAAGGGACGTTCTCGATGCAGCCAGGACAAAGTGGAATTTCCTGGGTTTCGATCCAGGACTGGTAGGCGGTCACTGCATAGGCGTAGACCCATATTATCTGACCCATAAGGCCGAGAGCCTGGGCTATATCCCCCAGATCATCCTTGCCGGCAGAAGACTCAATGACGGCATGGGTAGGTATGTAGCCACCCAACTCATCAAGATGATGGTCAAGAAATCTCACACGATCACCAATGCACATATCCTTGTTCTTGGTATAACATTCAAAGAGAACTGCCCTGATATAAGAAATTCAAAGGTGGTAGACATAATATGGCAGCTGAGGGATTTCAACTTCAAGGTGGATGTCTATGACCCGCTTGCTGATCCTGCAGAGGTGAAACAGGAGTACGGTATAGAGATCATAACCGATAGGAAGGACCTCAGGGAGCAATATCAGGGCATCATAGCTGCGGTCTCCCACGACATCTTCAAAGAGATCGACCTCTCAGACCTGAAATCGGATGACTGCGTGGTGTATGACGTCAAAAATCTGTTCGAAGACGCAGATGCTTACCTGTAAACAATGGGTGGGGGATAAATGAAAAGGATAGGTGTTATCTCGGACACCCACATGAAAAGACCCGATCGATACCTGGAAAAGGTGGCAAAAAAACACCTTAAGGATGTCGATATGGTTATTCATGCAGGGGATATGGTCTGTCTTGACGTACTGGACATCTTTCATGAGATGGGAAAAAATATTATTGCCGTATGCGGCAACATGGACATGGCGGATGTCAGGGAATATTATCCTGCCAAAAGACAGATTACCATCGAAGGTATCACCATAGGGATCACCCACGGATGGGGCTCACCTGACGGGATAAGACAACGCATCAGGCCGTCATTCGACAAGGTAGATGCCATTGTCTACGGCCATACACACCAGGCCTTTTCCGGGGTGGAGTCAGGGATTCTATTCTTTAATCCCGGTTCTCCTACCGAGTCTCGATTTACAACCTCGAATTCTGTCGGTATAATAGAGGTTCATGACAACAATATTAAGGGAGAAATCATAACCTTATGAACAATATTTGGGCCCCTTGGAGGATGAAATATATTGCCAGGCCGAAAGATTCCGGGTGCTTCTTCTGCGAGGCACCGATAAATGAAGATCCCCTGGTCCTTATAAAACTGGAGCACTGCTTTGCGATCATGAACCGGTTTCCCTATACGTCAGGTCACTGCATGGTAGCTCCTTACGATCACGTAGGAGATCTGGCCGGTGTTGGAGACGCTCAATTCACAGAGATCATGTCTCTGGTAAAAAGGATCACCGCATCGATTCGGTCATCCATGAAACCCGACGGATTCAATGTCGGGTGCAATATCGGATCGGTTGCCGGGGCAGGTTTTGCAGACCATATACATATCCATATAGTACCGAGATGGAACGGGGATACCAATTTCATGCCTGTACTGGGAGATGTCCATCTGATAAGCGAGCATATAGAGGAGACAAGGGACAAGATAATGAGGACCCTCTCTTGAGATCGCAGGGGGATACAGAAAAAAGGCTGCCCGAATGGCTTAGAATCAGAAGGGACAGCAAAAAACTGCGAGAGGTAAAAGTAAGGCTTCGCAAAACCTCTGTTTCGACTGTCTGCGAAGAGGCCCGATGCCCCAATATAACGGAGTGTTTTTCAAGACCTGCAGCGGCGTTTCTCATACTTGGAGATGTCTGCACGCGCTCCTGCAGGTACTGCTCTGTAAAAAAAGGCATCCCCGGACCACCGGATGTCTCGGAACCATACAGGATCGCCAGGGCCGCTTCAGACCTCGAACTCAAACACATCGTTATCACGTCCGTAACCAGGGATGATCTTGCAGACAAGGGTGCCCGGCACTTTTATGAGACCATAATCGAGACCGGCAAACAGAACCCCGGCTCGGATATCGAGGTGCTGACGCCTGATTTCTCAGGCAGAAAGGATCTCGTAGAGCTCGTCCTGGGCGCAGGTCCTGAAGTCTTTAACCACAATATCGAGACGATTGGAAGGCTTCAGGGATTGATTCGCCCCGGAGCAAGCCTGGAGAGGTCCCTCGATATCATCCGTTGGGCACAAGAAATATCCGGAAAAAGTCTTGTCAAATCGGGTTTCATGGTGGGTATGGGCGAAACAGAGGATGAAATCCTAGACCTCTTGCACTCCCTGAAACAGGCCGGTTGCGACATAGTCACCATAGGCCAGTACATGCGGCCTTCAAAGGCGCAGATCCCTGTGAATCACTATTGGCACCCGGACCATTTCAGCAAATGGTCGGAATACGGGCTCTCCATCGGCATTGATCACGTTTTCTCTGCCCCCCTTGTAAGGAGTTCATATAACGCTCAACACTCTTTTCATGGCGTTATAACGCGCAGATCTTGCAAGAATGGACGAAGCTCTGCTAAGATAGCATTGAGCGACAATGATAATAAAAAACACAATACATCTGTAAGGAGTTAATATGGATGAGATACGAATCGGCCTGATAGGTCTGGGCACAATAGGCACCGGGGTGGCCAAAACACTACTCGAAAACAGGTCACTCCTTGAAGAAAGACTCGGTTTTACCCTGAAGCTAAAATCGATCGCCGACCTGGATATCACAACAGACAGGGGCATAACCATTCCCCAGGGAATCCTCACTACAGACGCCGATTCGCTGATAAATGACCCTAACATCGATATCGTAGTTGAACTCATAGGCGGTACTACCCATGCAAAAGACCTCATTCTGCGCGCACTGAAAAATGGCAAGCATGTTGTTACTGCAAACAAGGCCCTTCTTGCGCTCAAAGGCAAGGAACTCTTTGACGCCGCACAAACATTCGGAAAGGATCTTTATTTCGAGGCAGCAGTCGGCGGCGGCATACCTATTATCAAGGCATTGAGGGAATCACTCATAGCAAATAATTATACATTCATCTTCGGTATAATGAACGGCACCTGCAACTATATACTCACAGAGATGACCGACAACGGCTCCTCCTTCGGCGATGCCCTGCAAAAGGCCCAGGAACTAGGCTATGCAGAGGCCGACCCCACCTTTGACATAGAGGGTATAGATGCTGCCCACAAACTCGCCATAGTCTCAAGCATAGCCTACGGACTTCCCCCGGACATGGACAGCGTATATGTCGAAGGCATATCTAAACTGAACGCGATGGACATAACCTTTGCCCGTGATCTCGGGTACAAGGTAAAGCTGCTTGCCATTACCATAGACAGGGGGGATCAGGTGGAGGTACGCGTACATCCAACCCTTATTCCGTTCAATTATCTGCTATCCAAGGTGGACGGAGTATTCAACGCCTTTTATGTAAAGGGCGATATAGTAGATTCTTCTCTATACTACGGCAGGGGTGCCGGTATGATGCCCACCACATCGGCGGTGATGAGCGACCTGGCGGATATAGGAAGGAACATCATTGCAGGAATCGCAGGGAGGATACCGCACCTTGGCTATAGAAAAGACATTACTCGCCCAAAAACATATATGTCCATAGACGATATCTATTCAAACTATTATCTCAGGATCAGCGTTGCCGACCAACCGGGAGTCCTGGCGGGCATAGCGGGCATATTGGGCAAAAGGGATATCAGCATCCTGTCTGTCATACAAAAGGCTGCACATGAAAAAGACTATATCCCGATTGTCATGCTGACTCATGAGGCAAGGGAATCGGACATCAGGCAAGCCTTAAAGGAGATATCCTCACTTGATGAGGTAGGGCCTGATCCTGTAATGCTCAGGGTGGAAAACAAGGATCTTAAAAATAAGACACGTCTAAACATATAATGGACCGGATTTTGAAAAATAAAAAAGACAAGGAGGGATCGGCTTGAAGAGTATTATCCTGCTGGGTGACGGCATGGCGGATGAACCCATAGATGATCTTGGCAACAAAACACCTCTGGAAGTGGCGGATACTCCGTACATGGACAAATTGGCTTCACGCGGGGAACTGGGAACGGTAAGGACAGTAAAACAGGGTTTTCCGCCGGGCAGCGATGTTGCCAACATGTCTGTACTCGGGCTCGATCCCAGCCTTTACTATTCCGGCAGGGCCCCTATCGAGGCTGTCAGTATGGGTGTAAATCTCGACGATAAAGACACAGCCTTCAGGATCAATCTTGTCACCCTGACCCAGCGGGAAAAGGGTCTTATCATGGAAGACTACTGTTCCGATCACATATCCACAGCAGAGGCCGGAGAGATCATTGAATCATTGAAGGGGGTTACAAAGGATTTCGAAAATATAAACGTATACCCGGGCATTGAATACAGACACCTGATGGTTATCGGCGGGTATAAAAACACCGGCCTGAAGACAACCCCGCCTCATGATATCATAGGTGAATATATAGACAGCCACCTTCCGAACGATGATCTGCTGAAAAGACTGATCCAAGGATCAATGGAGATTCTAAAGGATCACCCCGTAAATCTTGCCAGGAGAAAACAAGGAAAGAGAGAGGCCACCTCCATATGGCCCTGGGGCGAAGGCAAATACATGAAGGTCCCTACCATAGAGGAAGAATACGGCATTACAGGGGCCATGATATCTGCCGTGGATCTTCTAAACGGCCTTGGAAAGCTCAGAGGCATGGAGACCATCCATGTCCCCGGCGCGACCGGTTGGATCGATACAAATTACTCGGGCAAGGCCCAGGCAGCCCTTGAAGCCCTTTCCAGACATGACATGGTGTATGTTCATGTCGAGGCGCCTGACGAGGCAGGACATGCAGGACTGATCAGGGAAAAGATCCAGGCGATCGAGGATTTCGACAAGATGGTGGTGGGCCAGATCCTGACAGGCATTGAAGGTCAGGGTATCCCTTTCCGCGTATTATTCCTTCCTGACCACCCTACACCCATAGCAAAGAGAACCCATACGTCAGACCCTGTCCCGTTCGTGATCTATGACAGCACCGACACACATAACAACGCCAGGGAATTTACCGAAAAGGATGCCGGGGATGCAGGGCTTTTTATACAGCAAGGGCACACACTTCTAAGGAGATTGCTTAAAGGCTGAAAAACCGCACTTTACATCTTAAATGCATGGATAAAACTGCTCTGTCTTTCCATTTCGATATCGAGCTGAGAAAGGAGTTTTATCATATCCTCGGTCCCGAAATCCTCTTTGTGACTGTGCAATAACGGAAGTATATCCTTGTCAACCGCAAGGAAATAATGAGTTTTCAAAGGGGAAATCCCCTTTATGGTACACAAGAGGTCTGCAATATGCACGCATGATGTAAAGACAGTGTCTATCTTTGCATGGGACGGATCATGATGAAAGGATACTGCATCTGATATCTCGGGTGGAAACATCCATGTACTCAACAGTTTTCCGCCTATCTCTGCGTGTGAGACACCGAAAAACTGTTCTTCCAGCTTGTGGTATGTATATTTATTGTCTTTTTCTTCCATAGCGATAAGTAGCCTGTCAAAGTTCTCATGGAGATACTGAGACAGGAATATCTTTCCAATATCGTGAAGCAGACCGCCTACAAAATATTTGCCTTCCATCTTCAGATTCAGATAACTTGCGATCATTCTTGTCGCCACGCCCACGGCAAAGGAATGCCTCCACAGCTTTTCTACAAACTCCGAGCCCCTGCGGTTGAAAAGCTGCACGACCGACATACTCAGCGCGATATTCTGGATCTCCCTGAAACCAAGAACAACCACGGCGTGAGAAACAGTGGATATCTTCTTGACAAAACCATAGTACGGAGAATTTGCAACTGACAATATCCTTGTAGTCAGGGCGGGATCATTCTCTATTATACGAGTAAGATCAACGGCAGAAGAATTCTTTTTGCCTGTCACGTCCATTATTTCGTGTATAACGGTGGGTAACGTGAGGATATCCGTTGCCCTCGCAAGCAATTTAAGTATGCGTGGTCTCATCTCTTCAGGACGCACTGTTCCTCCGTTTGAACTTTTTCGGAATAAAGGCATGCTCACTTTAAGGTCTACATGAATAATAGAGGGTCAAACTTTATATAATACAAGATAATAACACCCTTTTGCAAATATATTAAAGAGGAAAAACCAAGAGCCCGATAAGATTGTTTATGAACATATCGGATATGCTGCTTTTCTTGTTATATATCGGATTATTTACCATTGTCTTGGTGGTGATATTCAGATTAACCATAAAAAAACCGTCCCCACATCTCAAAAAGACCCCTGCACGCTATGTCAATATATCATCGAGCAACGATGTTGAAACATTCATGGATGTCTATACGGATCTCACCTGGAAACCGGACAAGGAGGTCTCATACGAATTGTCGCCGGAGATAGAAAATTCCCTTGAGAAGATAGACAATATCTCCCCTCTTATTACCGAGCTATCGAGCAGGCTTAATGACCCGGATATTAATCCCAAAGAAATCAGCAAGCTTATCATCAACGATCAGGGACTGACCTCGTTTATCTTAAAGAGGGTAAACTCTCCTTTTTATGGCCTTGTCCAGAAGATAGACAATATCTTCAATGCCATTGTTATCCTTGGATACAATGAGATCTACAGGATGGTAATGGAAGAAAGGACGCGCAAGGTCGGCATCAAGCCTGAAACCACAGAATGGGTTCATGCCAACCTGACCTCCCATATCGCTGCTTATCTTTCAAGCACAAGCCGTATCGGTGTTCGTGGGGGCACCATGGTTACCCTGGGCATGCTGCACGATATAGCCAAGACCATTATGCATAAAGCCCTCAAAGAGCCTGCAGAATCCCTACCTACAGACCCGAGGGAAAGATTACAGAGGGAAATCGACGTTTACGGCATAGATCATGCCACCCTGGGTGGTATTCTTGCAAGGCGATGGGGCATGCCTGACATACTGAGCACATGCATAGAGAGGCATCATTGGCCCATGTTTTGGCCGCTCAGGGAACTTGGACAGGATTGCACCAACATCCTAAAGGAACTCAGCATACTCAGCATATCCGATATAGCGGCAAAAAATTTCACCGAAGAGATAAGGGGTATCTATATTGGCAATGACTACTTTCGTTTTATAAACAAATCCGCAAACATAGAAAGCATCTTAAGACCCGAGATCACACGCGACCTCAAGAGAATCTCGAACATGGGTAAAGAGATGGATCAAAACACTCAGACAGTATAATTCTGATTTCTATAAAGATATTCAATGGATCTATAAGCACCAGTAAAACAGGAAAAATACCGAACTAGCTGATGAGACTGGAGATCCGCTGATTATTCACATTATAAAGGCCGACAGAATAGTTTTCTATCTCCTTAGTGACATTGGTCAGCAAGTCCTTTGCCTGTTCAACGGTATCCAATCGAGAACCTGAAGCCTGTTTGTTCTCGACAGAGATAATATCAGCTACCTGATCCTTCGTCTCTGATTTTTCCTGGGTTTTTTTCTGGCAACTCTCATCCTTTTTTACCAGATTTATGATATTTCCAAGCTCAGGGTTTATCTTCATATATTCCCACCTTTTTCAGAGTCTACAAATTAATTAATCGGCATCCGCTCGTATAACTTTAATTTATTTTTACAAGAAGCTGATATATTCTATTTCTGGCCAAACCGCTCTCCTCAACGAGAACCTGGAGTATATCCTTTTTGGAATAACCCGACTCTAACAGAAAACGTGCCCGTTCGAGTATATGACTTTCATCGATGGTATCAGTGCTTGTCGACCCCTTCACCAGCACTGTCAATTCTCCGATTCGGTCCATACCCTGCAATCTTTCAAGGATGTAGCCGGATGTACCGTTAATGTATTGTTCGTATTTTTTTGAGATCTCCCGTGCCAGAAAGACCTCTCTGTCCCCCAGATTTTTAAGCATGTACCATAAGGTCTTTTTGATACGTCTGGGTGATTCATAAAATGCAACCGTCTCCTTGGAGGCCTTGATCCTGAGTAGTTCTTTATTGATCATGCCTTCTTTCCTCGGGAAAAACCCGATAAACCTGAATCCACCTTCAAATCCGGAGGCAGACAGTGCAGTTACCAGTGCAGAAGCACCAGGCAGTGCTGTAACCCCGAACCCGCTTTCCCTGACATTTCTGATAAGCGACGAACCAGGATCGCTGACAGCAGGGGTACCTGCATCGCTTACAAGGGCAATATTCCTGCCGGCCTCCAATTGTTCCATTATCGACCGAAGCCTTTTTGCCTCGCTGAACCTCTCATACGAGATCAAGGTCTTTTTGATCCCGTAATGGTTCAAGAGTTTTATGGTATGCCTGGTGTCCTCGCACACTATTAAATCGACTGAACCAAGGACTTCCAGTGCGCGTAGCGTTATATCACCGAGGTTTCCGATAGGTGTGGGTACTATATAAAGAGTTGCCTTTTCTTCCATAGAGTTTTCGCTGTTTTTCTCCTTTTTTACTCTTGTGCAAATATGATATATATAGAAAGATTATCTAAAATAAAAGTAAAGGCTTTACAAATGGATTCATTAAAACTGAACAACCCGGCACAGTGCAAAAAGATAGAAAGCACTGTAGAATATATGAGAAAGCTGTTTATCATGCCTGATTCTTCGGACAAATTTGTAGAATTTGGAGAGCATCTCCTTGATATGATACATGATTTTTTCAAAGAAAAAGGCGGCATACATTCCTCTGTTTCAATAAATGAACTTTCGAATATTTTCAACAATATAGAGATACCCAACTCTCCCAGTCTTATCAAGGATGTCCTTGATGATATCAAGAATAATATTATCAAGCACTCCGTAAAGGTGGCTAATCCGTACTACATCGGACATATGACAAGCGCGATCCCCTATTTTATGATCCTTCTCGAGATGATCTCGGTCAGCCTCAACCAAAACCAGGTAAAGATAGAGAGCGCAAAGGCCTCATCCTTTGTAGAGAGGGAATTTCTGTGCTGGATGCACAGGCTTGTCTTCAACAACACAGAGAGATTCTACCAGAAGAACATTCAAAACTCGAACATCACTCTCGGCAACATTACATCAGACGGTACTGTAGGGAATATAACGGCCCTCTTAGTTGCAATGGCCAAGGCCTTTCCTCCAGACGGCAAGGCATTCAAGGGCTTAAGGGTAGAAGGATTGGCAAGGGCACTTGATTACTATGGTTACAGGCAGGCATTGATGTTCGTCTCGAAACGCGGGCACTACTCTATATGCAAGGCCGGTACGTTATTGGGTCTGGGTGAAAAAGGCGTGGTTCACATACCGGTTAATCCCTATACAAACAAGATCAATGTCAACAAGTTGAGACAAACCATCGAAAGAATAAAAAGAAAAGACAAAAAACTTGGAAAACCCACAAAATTTGTCGCCGTTATCGGCATAGCCGGGACAACCGAGTCCGGAAATATCGACGACCTGGAAGAACTCAGGATCGTTGCAAATGATATACAAGCCCACTATCACATAGATGCCGCATGGGGGGGCGGGGCGCTCCTTATGGATGGCGGCAAAGAGCTCATGAAGGGGATTGAACTTGCTGATTCCGTCTCTCTCGATGCCCACAAGCTCCTTTTTGCACCTAATTCCATGGGTGTCTGTATGTTCAGGGATATAGAAGACTCCAAACACCTTTACCACACCTCAAATTACATCATAAGAAAAGGCTCTGTCGATCAGGGGAGATTTACCATAGAAGGCTCACGCCCGTTTTCCTGCCTCAAACCATGGGCGGCCATCAAGATTATCGGGAAGAACGGTTACAGGCTCATATTCGACCATGCCAAACAACTCCAGCAGACATTCATAGATCTGATCAACAAAGATCCCATGTTTGAGCTGTTGAACAAACCAGAGCTGTTTATTATAAATTACAGGTTCGTTCCTGAAGAACTGCAATATATCATGGATGAACTCATGAACGAACCGCGTATGAATTCAGACAAGATCACCTATATCAACAAGCTGATCAACGCCATCAATATAGAACTTCACAAGATAATTCGTGAACACGACATGTCTTTTGTCTCCAGGACCCGTATTGAATCCACGAGGTATGCCCCCAGAAAGATCGTCGTGCTAAGGGCCATTACAGTGAATCCCAACACGGAAAGATACATCCTCGAACATGTCCTGGACGAACACAGAAGCATGGGAATAATGATCTGGGAACAGATAAAGCGGTCTCAAAGAGACACCATGGCTACATTAAACGGCATGCTCAGGGACAATCTGCCCAGACAGGCCCCCCTGTAGACCACGGCATACTTCAGATCCTGTCAAGACCATTTTCACAGAACCAGGGCCTATCAAGAGAATAGGCCATTTTCTTCTGCTGAAACACCTTATCCTGTGTTGTCTGACGGGGTGTTGTATTGCCCTCGTACCCCAGATTGAAATTATACCCATTCATTACGACCTCTTCCAGAGAACACCCGGACCTCACCAGCCGGTTCCTGATATCATCGTCCTCATAACCCCAGCCGACAAAATCGCAGTCAAATCCGTTTACACTCACCAGTGCCTGTCTTGAAACCGAAAAATTACCACCCATGAGCTTTGGGCGTTTCCTGTTCCTGGTCAGAAAATACAGCCTGTACTGGATCTTCCTGTAAAAGAGATAGACGAGATCGCGGATCCCCACAGCATTTTCATAGCGGCCTGAACGGATATTATCTTGTGTAAAGAGGTGTTTCCTGTCTCCCTTGATCTTAAAATACTTACCCACTACGACCTTGTCGGGTCCGAGTCTTTTTACATGGTTTTCTATATATCCTGCAGGGGCTATGCAGTCGTCATCGGCAAAGATCAGGTATTGGGAATCTGATAAGGCAACTGCCTTGTTAAGGATCAACGCCTTCCTGAAGCCGATGTCTTCCTGACAGATGTACTGTACCGGGTATCCCAGGTCATCCATGATCTCTTCTATCATGGCCTCTGTCCCGTCCGAGCTCCCGTCGCTCGCAACTATCACATCAAAATTCTTATATGTCTGAAGGTTATACGACAAAAGGGCCAACCTCAGAAACTCTTTGCGGTTATATGTAGCAATGATTACAGAAACATTAGGCTGTCTTGTCATATATTACCCCCCTTGATCCGATAGATTTTCAAATCTGATATTCAATAGCATAAATACCCCTGTCTTACAATCAAGGCGGCTGCAGGAAAAATACCACAATCAGCCCATAAGCTCGTTCCAGCAATACAGGAGATCCGCCTCTTCTCTCTCCATAGAATAATTCTTTATGACATAGGCAGATGCGCTTTCAGCCTTGATCTTAAGTGTATCCGGATTATCACGGTATGTGGCGATGACCCCCTCTACCGTTCTTGCAAAAGAAACGATATCCCCCATCTCAACCGTGTAACAATATTCCTCCTTAAAATACTCCCTGCCCCCCATTCCGTGATAGCCTATCACGATACATCCGCAGGCCATGGCCTCTGCCGGCGGCAGAGAGAAACCCTCGGGGTATCCGAAGCTCAGGAATATAAGCGACTCCTTCATAATAGAGGCAGTCTCTATTTCAGACCTTCCCTCTATTGGTATTATCCCGAAGTCGTCAAAAGTGCCCCTATTCCTTAGAATATTTATGACCTGCAGGGCATGATCCGCGTTCTTCCTCGGCATAAAACAGATTTGAGGTCTTTTTTCTGATCGAAATGAGAACATATCGTGATTTATAGTATTGTGCATCCTGTATATCCTGATGCCGTCGAATGCATGTTCCAGATATCCCCTATTATCATCCGACACTACCATAGCGGCCAATACATCCTTATCCGTATATATATGTGGTCTGTCCCCCTCGAAATCGTGTCCTGAGAAGGTGTTATATGTATTCTGATTGAATATGACCTTTTTTGCAGGTGTGTTGAACAACTCGAAAAACAGTCTCGATGCCTTAGGGCGTTCATTCGGATTCGCGTACAAAGATCCATACACCTCGGGTATGACAAGAAAATCCGATGAGACCGGCCTGGTTTTTTTTATATAGGACACCCTTGTCGAATTCTCAAACCAGGTGCATCTGAAGCCTTTTTTTCTATGAAGGATACAGGCATTAAAACCGTTTCGATTAAGGATATCCACATGCCTGTACATGACCTTTACCCCGCCTACGGCAGAACTATAGTCAGGGCACCAGTAATAGATTGTGGGCCTTTTCGACATAAGGCTATCCTTTCAAGAGATCCAACATCTTAGGGGCGTTCACCTCCATGGTATATCCTTTTTCCAATATTTCTCTTCCTTGTCTGCCCATGTCTTGTCTGAGAAGGTCATTCCCTATTAGCCTAGAAAGCGCGTCTACCCACTGTTTTTTAGAGGTTGCCCATAGACCGCTTCTCCCGTCGATCACCACATCTCTGTTCACCCCGACGGGCGTGCACACGGCAGGGATACCCACACCAAAGTACTGCAGTATCTTCAGCCCGCATTTTCCACGTGACCACAGGTCGTCAATCAGGGGCATAATCCCGATATCCATGTCCTGCAGTTCCTCAACCTCGGTATGTGAAGACCACTGCACCTTTCGTACGGGTATATCTTCGCAGTCAAAAAAGACATCGCACACGATCTTGAGCTCTACCTTGCCGGGGAATCTCCTGCCGATATCGTTCCAGACATCCTTCATCCTCTCGAGATAATGGATGCTGCCGTGGTCGCCTATCCATCCGATGGTGACCCTGTCTTTCTTCCTGGAATAGTCCTTGATCGGATACCTCTCCACGGGTATCGAGGTGGGGATAATAACCGTATTACTGTTAACGGGCAGGGCCTCTTCCTTTAAAAAGGAGTTGCCGGCTATAATCACATCGCTTGCCCTTGCCATGTTCTCAAAGCGCCTCTGCCGTGTACGTGAATACGGGCTGCGGGCAAGCGAATTGTGATACATGACGGCATCATCCAAATCGAATACTATCCTGCCGGCCCTGTTCCTGAAAAGGGCCAGCAAGGGAAAATGAAAACGTTTCCTCTGCACAAACACGCAGGAATAAGACGGGAGAATGGCATAAAGCCTGGCATATTGGGCAAATGTATCGGGAAAATCCATTACATCGCAGGTCAATCCATGTTCCGTTAAGTACGGTACGTACTGCAGAATCCTGTACCTGCTTGCGGCTACCGTTACCCCCTGCGCCAGGATAAGGATCTTACCTTCCATCACAAACCTCTACAACCTTTTCAACCTCTTCAAACACATCCGAATGCGACCGGAATGAAGCACCTGATACCTGACAGCCTGCATTAGAACCTGATATCATGGCCTGCATCGCCTCTGCCAGGGCATTAACATCCCCTGAAGGTATGACAGAACCGTTATATTTATTGATAAACATGGCTGCACCGTTGGCATTGCTCGTTATAACGGGTATGTGGGAAGCCAGGGCCTCAAGCACGACAAGGGAGCAGGCATCATAGTATGAAGGGTGAATCAGGCAGTCACAGGCAGGGTATATCTTTTCCAGGTCGGAGGCCCTACCCCCGAATACGATTCTAGAATCGGTCAGCCCTGCCATTCTCCTTGAAAGACCCTCATCAGGTCCTATGACAAGGACCTTGAACCCGGCATTTATCATGCCGCATGCACGGATAATAAGATCAATGCCTTTCAGTGCCGGATTCTGGGCCACAAATACAAACACAAAATCATGTTCATCCATGCCGTACCTTGCCCTTACCTCCTGCCTGTATGTCCTGTTTAAGGCAGAAAACCTCTCGGTGTCTATACCGTTCGGGATCAGGCTTATCCTTGAAGGAGGATAATGAAAGTATTGTTTCATATCCTGCTCTACCATATTCGAGATGGCTATGACTTCAGGTCTTGAAACCGTGTAGACCCACCATTCCATGACCCTTTGCACTATGTCCTTCAGACTCAATCTCTTGATAAGACGCATAAGGGCTCTCAAATATACGGGATACCTGATTGATTCCCTGACAAACCAGGCCTTGTGAAGACCCCCGTGTGGCTGATAGACGTCCATATAAAAGGTATTCCCCACACAGAAGTGGATATAGTCCTTCATCTTTTTCGCTTTCAGGTAGTGCAAAACGGCAAAGCTCAAATGCCTCAGGGCCTGAGGAAAACGCAGGGCATGTACATGATCTATACGTATCATATGATGATCGGGCATGGCTGACTTCATACATATGACGGCAACATCGTGACCTTTCTTTAACAGATAATTTGCCAGATCCCAGCAGTACCTCTCGGCCCCGCCGGTATTCGGGTCGAACTTTTCTATGGCGATACAGACCTTCATGCGAGAAATTCCCGAATGCAATCTATAACATAGTCTATTTCATGATCCTGCAGCCACGGGTGCATGGGCAGACTCAGCACCTGGCCTGCCCTCAGCTCGGTATCAGGGAGCACCCCGGATACATACATACCGAAAAATGCCTTTTGCCGGTGCAAAGGCACTGGATAGTGTATCAGGGTATCTATCCCTCTTTCCTTGAGAAATGCCTGCAGTCCGTCTCTGTCATGACATGCCAATACATACAGGTGATAGGCATGGGTGCAGCCCGGCTGCACCTTTTGTCTGACCAGATCCAGCTCTCCAAGGCCTTCATTGTAACGCGATGCGATCTCCTGCCTCTTTTTCACCCAGTCTTTCAGGTGATCGAGTTTTACGGACAGTATTGCCGCCTGGATCTCGTCAAGGCGTGAATTATAACCTGCAGCCTCGTGATGATACTTGTCGACCTGACCGTAATTCCTCAGCAGGGTCAGACGCTCGTAAAGATCCGAGTCATTGGTCACGATCGCCCCGGCATCACCGTAAGCACCCAGGTTCTTTGTTGGATAAAAGCTGAAAGCACCTATATGGCCTATCGAGCCGGCCGGCCTGTCCTTATAGAACGCCCCATGGGCCTGGCATGCATCCTCGAGAACGGACAGTCCGTGAAAGGCTGCCATGTCCATGATCGGGTCCATATCCGCACACAGTCCGTATAGATGAACCGGGATAATGGCCTTTGTCTTAGCTGTTACGGCCTTTTCTATAAGAGTCACATCTATAAGGTACGAGTCCTTTTCGATATCCACAAACACCGGTTTTGCTCCAGTATAGAGTATGGCAAGCCCTGTGGCGGCAAAGGTGTGTGCAGTGGTTATCACCTCGTCACCGGGCCCTACCCCTAACGCCTTCAGACCGAGAAAGATCGCATCGGTCCCCGAGGCAACACCTACGGCGCGACCCACAGAACAAAAACAGGCAAACTTATCTTCAAAGCCCTGCAGTTGTTTGCCCAGGATATAACGGCCCGAGCAGATAACCTTGTTAACGGCATCCTGAACATCCTGACCGATAGCGGATATCTCACGGGTAAAATCAAAAAAACCTATCTTCATACCGGTCCTGGCGAGTCCTCGATCCAGTAGTGATCCTTATATCTCGAATAAAATTCGACCGTCTTTTTTATGCCTTCATCCATTGGTGTTTCAGGTTCCCAACCGGTATAAGACCTGATCTTCGTGATATCAGCCCAGTAATCCCCCGGCTCGACCTCTGCCCTCTCCCTGGTAAATTCCGTAAACCTATACGAGCCCCTGCCCACGACCCCCACGATCTTCTCTGCGATCTCGCGGAAGGAGACAGACCTGCCCGAACCTATATTGAACACCTCCCCTATGGCCTTTTCCGTAGAGGCCGCAATGAGCATGCACTGGATAAGATCGTCGATATAGAGAAAATCCCGCAGGATCGATCCGTCGCCGAATACAGGCAGGGCCTCACCGTCCATGGCCTTTTTGATGAACCAGTTGAACACCCCGTATTCATCATGCATCATCTGATGTCTGGGCCCGTATGTATTCGTTATCCGCAGGCATACAGCGGGTATATTGAATATCTCGTTATACACGAGTATCATCTTTTCGGCTGCAAGGTTTGTGACTGCATAGAGACCCTTCGGGTTTGTAGGGTGGTCCTCGTTGACAGGCAAATCCACGCTTGATCCGTATTCACCCCTGGTGCCTGAATAGACGACAACAGCCTCACGGTTGCATTGTCGAAGCGCCTGCATGAGGGTGAGGGTACCGTGACAGTTTATCTCCAGATCAAGCACGGGGTTTCTCATAGAGTCGACGTGATTGACCTGTCCTGCCAGGTGAAAGACTATATCCTTGTCTTTAACAAGATAGTTCATGGAGAGCGGGTTTCTTATGTCGCTGAAATTGATCTTAACACCATCTTTTATCTCCTCGACATTGAAGAGATTACCACCCTGACGCGGGAGCATATTGTCCACAATGGTGATGTCGGCACCCATCCCGGCAAGGGTGATCGCAAGGTTTGAACCTATAAAACCGAGCCCTCCGGTTATCAGCACCTTCTTGTTCATATAGAATTCATTCAGGTTCATCTTCCTGCCTTTCTTTGAGGCCCCGGGATAACTCCCAGAGCTTTGCGTATTTTATGAACACATAATACATTGTAGAGATCCCTATGATAAAACCCGGGAGACCGTCCTTAAAGCCGGCCTTGAAGACAAACTCCTTTATAAACCTGAAAGGCGGTCTAAAGATCAGGTCGATAAGGGAGAACCTTTTTCCATCTTTGCACATGTCTGAAGCAGCGTTGTCCGAGTAGCGGTTTATGGTATCGATCTGGTCGGATATATCACGATAATTGTAGTGATAATAATAATTGACGAGTTCCCCAACCGCTCCACTCACCTTTACGTTCGCGTGAAGCCCGCCCTCGAAGCGCCCCTTGTTCCTGTTAAACAGCCGTATCTCATAATCCGGGACCCAGCCGCCGTGCATGATCCACCTGCCGAGATAATAGGTCCTCCTGTGGGCGATGTAGCCGTCATAGGCACCGTTATCCTGCCCTATCCTCTCGCGCATCTCTAGGGCCAGCCCTTCGGATATCTCCTCGTCCGCATCGATAAAGACCACCCACTCATAAGAGGCCTTTGAGATGCAGTAATTATATTGTTCTCTGAAGCCCGGCCATTGCCTCTGCTCGTAATTATCCGTATATCTCTTTACGATATCCGGGGTGTCATCCGTACTGAATGAATCCACCACGATAATCTCGGATGCCCAGGAAACAACGCTTTTCAGTGCCTTTTCCACGGTACGGCCGTTATTAAAGGTAATCATGCAAACCGATATCTCTGTCATATCTCACCTGAGGGGATCTTATTAATCATGGTGAGAAATCTTATAGGCATACCCGTGCCCTTAATGCAATATTGGCTTTGATATAGGCAGGAAATTTCCTGATATGATTATCTCGGCTTAGCCGCTTCGAGCAATTTGGGCGGTATCACGATACCGAGCCTGCCCGCTACATCCTTATCGATATAGATATTGAGTTTTTCCTGTTTAAGAATAGGAAGTTCCTCGGGAGGCTTACCCTGCTTTAATATCGCAGAGGCCTGTTTTGCGGCGAGCATGCCGTTATATTCGAATTCAGACCCGACATATATCAGCGCCCCTTTTTCGTTGAAGTTGGCAAAGCAGAAGATGGGAATCTCGTGCTTTGCAGCCAGGTCTATCAGTTCGTGTGTGGGTTCGAGGTTACGCAGCCCGTAATATTGATCAAGCGGTATAGCAAAAGCCTCTATCCCTGTATCGATCAATTCCATGGCTGCAGATATGATACTTTCGGATTTTTCTACCTGCCTGGTAGAGATAGTGATACCGAGCTGTGATGATTTCTTCCGGGATTCTTCAGCAAAGGCCACTGCATTGTCGTCATCGCTGTGAACAATGCCTATGTCCTTGATATCCGGTTTTATCATCTGAGCAATAGCCAAAAGACCTAAGGGGTCCATATAGAGGGTCGCACCGGTTATTCCGGGCAGGGGCTGCTCTACGGAAGGGCAACCAAGCAGAGGAGGATTCGCCACACAGGTAAACACAACGGGTATACCTGCCTTTATGAACCTATCCTTTGAGTATTTTGTCCCTGGCGTACTTACGGTTAGGACCAGATCCGGTTTTGCATCAACGATCTTTGATGCGGTCTTCTTTATCTTCATGAGAATACCTATCTTTTTCCAGAGGCCGGCATCCGCATCCGCATCGATTATATATCTGTTGATCGTAAGGTTGTCTCCCTGCACGATCCCGTTTTTGGCCAATTCATCGATAAATCCCTTATAGGTCTGTTCGTACGCTTTGATATCAGCTATCTGAAGCACCTCTATATGATATGCCCAGAGTGGATTTGTAAAAATAAGCACTGAAAAAACAGCTATCCATACCCTTCTCATCTCACGCCTCCTTTGTATTCATTCAAGCCATCTAATCGGTATAATTTCCGGATGAGATTATCACATATCACCACCATACTGCCTTAAAAAAACAAGGCGCCTACAGCAACAGATCAACGCTGTTTTGCGGCTTTAAGCAGATCTTCCGACAGTGTAAGCCCAAGCGCCTCAGCCTTTTCGACATCCACATATATATTCAGTTCTTTCTGCTTCAAAATGGGCAGTTCCTCGGGTTTTACATTATCTTTGATAATCTTTACCGCCTGAGTCCCTGCAAGCATTCCTATGTGTTTAAAATCGGGTCCGGCATACAAGAGAGCACCCTTTTCATCATAGTTGGCAAAGGCAAAGACCGGCATCTTATTTTCAGAGGCAATAGCAAAGAGGTCTTTTCCGTACTGCTGGTCGTTGAGCCCGTAGTACGAATCAAGGGGTATGGCAAAAGAATCAACCCCTGCTTCTATCAGCTCTTGTGCTGCCGGGGTAATGGGATCTGATTTCCCGACCTCTTTGGCCATAACACTGATCCCGATCTGTTTGGCTTTTCCACCCATCTCCTCTGCAAAAGCTATGGCATTGTCATCGTCCGAGTGGATAAGACCTACAACCTTTGTACTTGGATCAGCCATCTTTATAAGAACCATAAAATTCAGAGGATCCTGATACAGGGTCGATCCGGTAAACCCGGGCCCGCTCTTCTTTACGGATGGGCAGCCGATAAGCGGTGGATTTGCAACGCACGTAAATACCAGCGGGATGCCTGCGGATATTATCTTTTTCATGGAATATTTCGTTGCAGGTGTGCTTATCGTCAGCACCAGATCAGGCTTTGCCTTGACTATCTTTGATGCTGCCTGTTTGATCCTCAGAAGTATACCCACCTTTTTCCAGAGGTTTGCATCGGCCTGTGCATGTATTATCTGCCTGTTAATGGTGAGATTGTCTTCCTCGACAATATCGTTTTTGGCCAATTCACCCACAAAACCGTTGTAAGCATCTTCAAAGGCACCGATATCTGTGACCTGCAGCACCTCGATATGGTATGCAAAACACGGTTGAACAAAAAACAGGCCCAAAGCAATAATTAAAACAACTTTCTTCATAAGAAAACTCCTTTAATTGAAAACTAAATTCAGAATTGTATAGTAAATATTTGTATCGGTATTTCATCCAACAGACATTACTATCTTATTCGATTCTGCGTTCACAGTACAGCAAAATATCCGGCAAAACATACCCTGAGGGTGCGCGATTATTCGTTTATTGATTCATTGAGCACTGCCATTGCGCATTGTTCTATAGCCTGCTTGAGGTCTTTGGGCCGGATTGGTTTTGTGACAAAATCATTCATCCCTGCATCGAGACACCTTTCCATATCCTGCTTCATGGCATGGGCGGTCATGGCAATGATATAAACATCACGATTCAGAACAGATGACCCCTGACTACGGATGGTGCGTGTAGCCTCGACCCCATCCATCTCCGGCATCTCCACATCCATGAGCACTAAATCATAGGGGGTATTTTCAAGCATCCTTACCGCCTCTTTGCCTGTTTCGGCCACATCGGCAGTGTAGCCGATGTTTTCAAGGATCTTACAGGCAACCTTCTGATTGATTACGTTATCCTCTGCCAGAAGGATTTTCACGCCACTCTTTATAACCTCTGCCTTAGGATCAGGGGCAGCTGAGAGATTAGCACCGCTTGATGACGCCCTGCCTATGACTGACATCATTGCGTTATATAGCGAAGAATGCTTGACCGGTTTTACAACAATACCCGTTCTGCCCGAACCTTTTGAAACGGCCCCATCGTCCCGCTTGCCCATGGATGTCATCATGATAATACCGATATCTGCTGTTGCAGGATTCTGCATGATCCTCATTGCGAGCGATTTTCCTTCGGCATCCGGCATCTTTGAATCTATGAGGGCTATACGGAATGGATCGTTCATGGATGTCGCGTTCATGAGTCTTTTCAATGCATCTTCAGCATCTGCGGCCTCCTCGTAACGGCAATCCCATGACTTGAGCAGTGAAAGCACAACCCTGCGGCTCGTTACATTTTCATCAATGACAATAATCTTCACCCCTACCATATCGTCATCTATCAGGCCCTCAGATGCAGGCTGCCTTCTAAAAGGTATTTCACACCAGAAGGTGGAGCCCTTTCCAGGCTCGCTCTGAGCGCCTATGGTCCCGCCCATCATCTCGGCGAGCAGCTTGCAGATCGACAGTCCCAGCCCGGTACCACCGTATTTACGTGTGGTCGATGTTTCCACCTGGGTGAATGCCTTAAAGAGCTTCCCGATCTTGTCTTCAGGAATGCCTATGCCCGTATCTCTCACTGCAAAATGGATAAGTGCCTTTTCATTCTGAGATCCCTTCAATGTAACATGGAGAACGATTTCGCCTTTCTGGGTAAATTTTATCGCATTACCCACAAGGTTGGTTATTATCTGCCTGATTCTTACCGGGTCTCCGATAATACGGCAAGGCACATCAGGCTCCACGATACAGGCCAGCAAAAGGCCTTTCTCCTGCGCCCTGAAGGCAAGGATATCGATTACCCCTTCAACGACCATCCTCATATTGAAATATATGTTCTCAAGGTCCAGCCGGCCGGCATCTATCTTCGAGAAATCAAGGATGTCGTTAATGATTGAAAGAAGGGCCTCGGCACTATTTTTGACAGTCTCCACATAGTCTTTCTGCTCAGGATCAAGCTCTGTTTCGGACAGAAATTCTATCATACCTATGACACCGTTCATGGGTGTGCGGATCTCATGGCTCATGGTTGCAAGGAATTCGCCTTTGGCCTGGGTGGCTGCCTCCGCCACTTCCTTTGCTATCTTTAAATCCTCCATATGTTTCTTCTCGGTTATATCCTCCAGCATCCCCTCGATATAGAGGATATTGCCGTCATTATCACGGACTGCATGGGCATTAACAGATACATCGACAATGTTTCTGTCTTGGCGATATGCCTGAAATTCAAAATTCTTTACATAGCCCTGCCGACCGAGCAATGAGAGAAATTCACCCCTCCTGGCATCATCGACATAAAGGTCTTTGGCAAGATCTTTTATTATCTTAAGGCCTTCCTCTTCTGAAGAATGCCCCATCATCCTTGCCAAAGAGTTATTGGCTGCAAGAATGCGACCTGTGGGTGTTGTCTGAAAGATGCCTTCTATTGCATTATCAAAGAGCCCGCGATATTTTTTCTCCGCCTTTGTTAATTCTTCCTCGGTCCTTTTACGCTCTGCAATCTCTCGGGTAAGATCATCATAGAACAGTGCATTCTGGAGAGAAATGGCTGCCTGCGAAGAGAAAATCTTCAGGACCTCTACCCTGTCACGTGTAAAGGCGTCGGTGATCTCGTTATTTTCGAGATAAACAATACCGGCCAGTTCTTCTTTGTAAAGAATCGGTATGCATAATATGGAACGCGGCCTCTTCTCCTGCACGTAAGGATCCTGCATGAACATGCCGTCAACAGCGGCATTGCTCAAGACAACATTTTCATGTGTCCTAGAAACATAATGGATAATAGCCGGAGATAATTCTTTACAATCCTCGACGGATACATCCTCAAAGGATAAACCCATGTCCTGTCCGGCTGAGATGCATGCCCTTACCATAAGACGGGAGTCTTGCTTCAGTATTAAAAAACCTTTTTGAGCCCCGGCGTTTTCGATCACAATCTTCATCAATCTATCCAGCAGTCTTTCCAGAACGATCTCACCTGAAATGGCCTGGGACGCCTTTATCACCGAGACCATATCAAGGGTATCAGACCATGTATTGGAGGTTCTTTCCGTCGTATCGGTTGAATGGCCATCTGCCGTGCCGGTATCTTTATCGGCATTCAAAAGCAAGGTAGGATATCTTTTCTCCAGATCACAAACCTTTGCCGTTGCCCCCCACAACTGATAGCTGCTATGCGCATTCTTCATATAAAGCCTGGCAAATTCATGCTCATCCTTTTCTAACCAGAATCCGGCCGTCAGCTCATTCGCAAGGGCCTCTTCATGTATGTACTCATTTTCACCGGCCAAACAAATAGCCTTTTTATAGCACCTTCTTGCATCGAGTTCCTGATCGAGGATACGAAACCTTTCAGCTTCAACCAGATAGAATTTGTGCATAAAATTCATGGGCGCATGATCAGCCCACTTCTTCATCCTTTTTTGATTGGCCTTAATCCTTTTAAGGGTACGTTTCTGTTCGGATCTGGGCGCATCAGAATATACAGCAAGCCGTGCTATGGAATCATAAAAGTAAAACTGCGGCACGATAAATGATGAACACAAGGCATCTATGTATTTTTGTGCAAGTTCTGATTCTTTGATAGCCTGCCGGTAATCGTCAAAGATAACGCACAAGATAAGCTTGCAGATATACAAAACCGCAATAGTGGTTCTATCATTTGACTCCAGGTGAATAGAGAGGTCTTTCCTCTCGTCATAAATCTCCCCGATCAACCTGCACGGATCACTTGATTCTCCCCTTAGATTCAATACGGACTGATGAGTTATATTGCACCGGTAAAATGACATCTCCTGTTTAAGTCGAATAACGGGTTCAATATAGGACCTCATATCTTTTTCAAGTTTTTCCAGTTCCTTGCCCGCAAGGTATGAATACCCAAGATTAAGCCATATAGACAATCCTGCATTTTCCAGATCCCCGATATCCTGCCCGCTATGATAGGCCTCAAGCAGGGGGGCCTCTGTTTTCTTAACATGTTCCTTCCAATGTCGTATAAGGGTATTAAATTTAAACAAGATAGAGCTCTTGCGTTCTTTGGCACTCATCCGGTCAAGCATCTTGATGGCGAGCAATCCAAACCGATATCCCGTATCTATGTCTCCTAGAACGCCGCAGAGAACAAGCCCGTATGATGTATATGTCTCGGGAGCAAATACTGTATTTCCGTATCTCGCAAAGAGTTCTATCCTTTTAAACGCGTTTAAGGATACCAGCGTAGGATCTATAAAATAAGCAGGGGTAGCGATCTTTGTCATGATACGTGTTGCTGCAAACATTTGTCTGTTCGTCATTTCAGGCAGGTCGAAAAGATCTTCGACCCTTTTTCCCGCCATGGCAATCCTTACCCTTAAAAGTCCTGCCAATATATTCATCTTGTTAGGTTTCCTGGGAAATCTGATACCCAAGAGTCTTATGGTCATCAGTCCGGTCTGTACTGCTTCAAGGGGTTTGTTTTGTGCAACTAACGCCATGATCTTAATGTCATAGATTTTTATCTTATCAAGAATGGTAGCGGCCTTTTCAAGAACTACATCTGCCATCTTTTCCATCATAGGATAATCGGCTATCATACAGGAGGCTTCAGCAGCCTCGGTATGGAGTGATAATGACAGATTGTAATGCCCCTGCCAGAAGTCTTTTCCCAGGAGGCTCAAGCCGCTAATCAGGTATTGCAGCGCAGACTCATACGCACCGGAGGCCTTGGCCTTTTTCCCGGCAAAAAGATTCAGCTCGGCAACCGTTACACGTTCAAGCGGGTCTTTTATCAGCATAGACCCTATATTCAGATGGTTAACTATATCAAACAGCCTTTCATCCTGCTCCGGGTCTGCGGCATCTTCAAGGATCAGACGTCCTATCTTCAGATTCAATTCGGGCTTATCTACATCGGAGATAAGTGTATAGGCGGCCTGCTGAACACGCCCATGTGAGAATCGGAATGATGACGGCTCTAAATTATCCTCCGGTTCATATAGAGACCTGCCATTGTATGGCAGAACCAGTCCTTCATTTATTGCTTTCTTCAGATCGTCAAACGTATCGGCAGAAGATTTCTCATTCACGTTAGACAGCATCTTCAGATCAAACTGGTTGCCGATAATGGCGGACAATCTCAATACGTGCTGTGTACTTTCCGGCAGCTTCCGTATTTTTCCGGCCATAAGTTCAACGACATTATCCGTAATATCCACCTGCCTGGCTATACTTTCTATATCCCAAATCCAGCCGGCACACTGCCCTTTTTCGAGATGAGGGGATCCCGGGGGAATGAATTCGAGAAACCCGTCTTTATACAGTGCATGTAAGAATTGATTCAAGAAAAAGGGATTCCCTTGTGTCTTTTCATGGGACACCTTGGAAAGATCAAGCGCACTCTCGGCATCACACCTAAGGGCTTCAGCAATCAACCGATTCACATCATAAAGCCCCAGAGGTGAGAGAACTGTTGTATTGACGGTCACCTTTGCATTGCGGATCTTTTCCAGCATATGTACGAGCGGATGTGTAGGATTTACTTCGTTTTCCCGATAAGCACCGATGATAAAAATATGATGCAACATTGCATTCGTCATAACCAGCTCAATCAGTTTCAATGACGGCAGATCAGCCCATTGCATATCATCCAAAAAAATGACCAGCGGATGATCGTACGAAGCAAAGACACCCATAAAATTCTGGAATGTATAATTAAAACGATTTTGAGATTCCACAGGCGGCAAATCGGGCACGGTCGGCTGCTTGCCGATAATAAACTCAGCTTCGGGTATAACGTCGATTATCACCTGCCCGTTCGGCCCGAGGACTTTACTGATTTTCTCTCTCCAAAAAGCGAGACTTTCTTCGCTTTCAGTGAGCAAAATACCGACAAGTTCTTGAAAAGCTTGAATAATAGAAACATATGGAATATTTTGCTTAAACTGGTCGTATTTTCCGGAAATAAAGAATCCCCATCTTTGTACGATCGGTTTGTGAATCTCGTGTACAAGTGAGGATTTTCCTATTCCGGGATATCCGGAAACCAGCATCATTTCGCGTGCGCCCCGGGCTACACGGTCAAAACAGGAAAGAAGGGTCTGGATATCCTCTTCACGTCCGTATAATTTCTGAGGCATCTCGAATGAATCAGAAAAATCTTTCAGGCCGAGATCAAACGGTTCGACATATCCGATCGATTCGAGTCTATCGAGGCACTCCTGAAGATCTTCTTTAAGGCCCCAGGCGCTCTGATACCGGCCTTGTGCCCTTTTCGCCATCAGCTTATCGATAATATCAGAGATAACCTTGGGGACATTTGGGTTGATCTCTATGGGGAGTTTAGGGGTCTTGGCGATATGACAATGGACCATCTCCATGTCGTCGGCTGTTTGAAAAGGGAGCTGTCCAGTCAGTATTTCATAGCATGTAACCCCCAATGAATACAAATCAGTACGATAATCCATGTTCGTATTCATCCGTCCGGTCTGTTCCGGAGACATATGGGTCAAGGTGCCTTCCGGAAAATCTGGGTTGGGGAGTTCGATATCTTTCCCTTGCATCAAGACTGCTATACCGAAGTCTATAATCCTTATCTGATGTGTCTTACGGTTCCAGATGATATTCGAAGGATTGATATCCTTGTGTATGATCTTGTTGAGGTGGACAAGGCCAATGATACCGGCTAGATGAGTACCGATAGACAAGAATTCAGCGAGGTCAAGCCTTTGCCTTGCAAGTATCTTATCCAAAGAGGTCCCCCCGATGTCTTCCATGATCATAGCGAGGCTATGCTGATACTTCTCAAGAGCATAAATACGGATAACGCCATCAATATCCAGACTACGGACAATCTCATACTCTCGCCTGAATCTGTCTATCTCATCGGATTTCGGATACTCTTTTTCCAGCAGCTTGATAATAACCGGAAGGTTGTCTGAGATCCTTTTTCCTCGGTATATCTTCGAGTTATTACCTTGGTGCAGATATTCACTCAGTTCATAACCCTTGATATTGATATCCATACGATCCTTGTTATACATCCTCGTCATGACTTAAAAAACCCTAATGAGGTTATACCCTTTCAAAAATTACTGTTCGGTGGTTTCGTTCAAAATATTAATTACTCATAGGGCAAACTTGTTATATTTTGCCGCTCTGATCCAATTTTAAAGATCTCCGTTTTATCATTCCGAACAAAATGAGGAATCTTGAATGCCATAAGACTAAAAGCGGCCAAGGGTTCTGCGAGTCTTTGCTTCTTTTATAGAATATTTCTTCTTCGGCTGGATCTTTTAATAGTAGACCGACCTGTAATTATCAATTACACCTGTATTCCAATTCTTTCCTTGGATCGGTTAACCCTTACCACCCGTAATGCGTAATCATCTTTGTGCCACAACAAGCATTTCAAAATCTTCGGTAGTCAACTTGTCATCTCTTGAAAACGCTCCGAGCTTCGCTCCGAATATATGAATGGATTTATATTCGAGCGATCTTAACAACCAGTTTATCTCGCTGGGGACATAATACCTTTCATTAGATGAGATGCTCTTCTTATTTCCGAGATCGTCTTCAATTTCCGTTATATTATGATCTCGAAATGTCATCAGATCGAATGTATTACTTCGATATGTTGCATTACCCTCTTGTGTCTTAGACGCACAGAATTCCTCGACACAATGATATAGGGGAAATAGTCCATTCAAGGTTGTGAATATAAACATCCCATGATCTTTCAGTGATTCTGTTACGCCCTTAAGAATCTCGTAATTCATCTCATCTGTCTCCATCAATGGAAAACCGCCTTCACATAGCATTATAGCAACATCAAATTCACTGTTGAAAGGGAGATTCCTTGCGTCTCGCTTCTGAAAATCGATCTTCAGATTCCGGCTTTGAGCCTTTTGCCTGGCCCTTACAAGCTGAGCTTCAGATAAATCTATCCCGGTAACATGATATCCCCTACTTGATAATTCTATTGCATGTCTGCCGGTTCCGCACACCACATCCAATATCTTCTTTGATCTATCTTCATCTATCTCTTTTTCGATAAAATCACATTCGCCGTTTGTTCCATGGACAAAACACTCCTGGTCATATTTTTGCGCATAATTCTCGAAAAGTTCTTCATACCATTGCTTTTTTCTCATATCACTCCTTACTGCCGTGAATAGGTCGTTCGTATATGCATAAAATCGTGCTGGTTATATGACTGTTTTCTATTTTCCTTATCTGTATCTGCAAATCAAGACCGAAAACAACATATCATAGGTCACCTTGTCTGAACCCTTAGTCAACAATCTCTGTTCCTTGAGCAATTCCAGGCTGTTTGTTTCCAGCAGCCCCATAATATACAGCGGTGAATGTTTGAATATAGAAACGCCCCATGCAGTCGGTTCCTCGATACAACCGGATAACGTATCCTGTGGTGCTATTGCTGTCCCTATTCCCATATCAAGCAGGGTCTCATTTGCCCCGACATACTCGAAACTCATTCCAAAAATCACATCATGGCCGTAGCTGTTATATGCCTTAACCTTCTTGTCATAATGACTCGCGGATTCTAAACAAACAGTATCATTCATGTTATGACTCCCTTTTCGCTGCTATTAAGGCCTGTTTTTCTTGAGTTCGACAGCTACCATTTCACAAAGGTCCTGCAGGGACCAACGATCTGCTCTCCTGCCGTTCACAAATATGGCGGGGACACCCCGAACATCACAATCGCGAGAGGCCGCGGCATCGGCCGCCAGTATCTCATTCAGAGAGGCATCCTCCATGGCCTCATTAAACTTATGCATATCGAGTCCAAGGCTGATCGCAATAGACTCGACCTTTTCATCACTCAGCTGTTTGAAATTTTGCACCATTGCCCTGGTCATCCCGGCATATTTCCCCTGTTTTTCAGCTGCCAGAGCGGCCAGGGATGCCTTTACAGCAAAACGGTGCATCCTGAGCGGATAATGCTTTATGACAAGGTTTACATCTTCAGGGTATTTCTTGAGCAGATGCTCGAGCAAAGGAAAGGCCCGGCTGCAGTAAGGGCATTGATAGTCCATAAAGGCCGTAACGCGCACAGCGGCCTTAGGGCTGCCGATAATCGGAGATCTTCCTGCAGGGATGTCATAAATCCTGGATATGCCAATAATAGTGATCTGCTTTGTGCTGCCGTCAGTGAGCAGCAGATCTTCTTCACTTCCCGAAAGAGCTATGTCTGAAAATACTCTTTCTAAAGGGATCTTCTCCGTCACCTGCTCTTTTTGATTGTCATAGATCAGGAGGCTCTTTTCACAGAGGATATAAACGGTCTTCCCGTCTCGACTCACCGTGATATTCACAGGCGCACATTCAATACTGATATTTCTCAGGTCCCATTCCACTTTGGCTTGGGCCGATCCCGGCCCTCCGATCACCATCGTAGCGCTCAAAAAGCAGCCTGCCAACAACATATAAATCTTTCTCATCTTTATCCCTCACAATATTTTTACAACAACTCATAATCATTTGCTTAGATCGAAACTCCCGAAAACCAAGACAACCAGAAGTTTATCAATATAGTTATCTATGGATTTATCATGATAGAGCTTGATTTGGAATAAAATATAGCAGATGTCCATTGCAAGGCGCAGGCTACAGGACACGCTCAGTCTACAAATTCTATGGTGCAACACCTCTGATCACAATGTCTTCATAGTATATCTTATTGGGAGCTACAAACCAGGGCTTTGATTTCATTTAGTTCATATGGCCTTTAAAAGTTCTTATTGCTACAGTCTTATACTGTGTTTTGAGACAGGAGAGTATAACTCTCTTGAGGAAATCGTTCGGTTCTATATGTTCACAGGACATTGGATATATAACAGAGATCTGTACTTTCTTTTGGCACCAAAAAAAAGTACATAAAAAAGATCATCGGCAAAACATACACTCGTAAAATCTGTATATTACGACAGCCAGAATATACTTTTTTTCAATTCCGAGATCTTCTGGTGAGGTTATCTATAATTGCTCAGTCGTAAAGATATCATCCGGAGATATCAACTCATGAAACAGAGAACCTGAGTGAACATATCTATAAGCAACCCCTATAATCGTGTATAGCCGATTATGTTGAAGCGTGACAAAAAATCATTATTACACCGGGTATATTCATTATTGGTAATGACTTTAGGCCATAGAATAATCGCACGCAGGGGCGAACCTCTGTGTCTGTCCCTACATGTTTACATTCGAGGTGATATATAAGCCTTTATATGTGCTCTCATTATCTGAGCACCTTAAGACCAGCCGCAGAATAGGGTAAGATCAATACCTATAAGATATATGCTCGCCCATCTACACGACCACTGCCTCCCAATCTCAGCAAGCTGCGGGGAATTGAACATTAAGAGATATTAAATACAGGCTTCAAGGCCGTTATTTATGGGCTGACACTATATACGCCGCTATTGATGCTGACCGTATAGTCTTCCACCTCTCCGTAGCTGAATGTCCCGCAAGATGGCGGGACCGAGTTATATGACATGGAAACACGCATACGGGTTACACCTGATGCTGATCCCGGTACAGTAAAGCTGCCGCTTACTGCGGAACGTCCCGACTGACTAAACACCTCTTCACCGGGATCTTCAAAATCTCCGTCCCGGTTAGAGTCTATCCAAATCTTCCAGTATTCCACATACGAACTGCCTGAAAAACCCGGGGTCAGGTTTACGGAAACCGTATCATCAGTAGATACATTGATGGTCTTGACCTCGCTGTAATCCGATTCATTACCTGAAATGTCGTATGCAGTAACGCACGCGGCATACGGACCTTCCAGCACAGCGGGGATAATGTGTTCCGTTATATTGCCGACATCTTGAGTATGGGGAAGCTCGCCCGGATAGTCCCAACTCGTGCCATCCGGTATCCACCCCGTATCACCCGGTATCGCCGTATATACCTTATATCCGGCCAGATCCTCCTCGGTATTGGCATCCCAGGTCACCTTTATATCCGCTGAATAGGCCACAAGTGTCATCTCAGTAAAATCGCTATACCCTGAAGCCCCGGATGTATTATTTAGCGTTCCTATATGCACCCCGGCTATCCATTCGTGACCTACATTATTTCCTGAGGATATACAGTACTCATTCTCAGGGCTGCTCTTGTATGTTGCTGTTACCGTCACATTGCCTGCCGGCATGGTCAATGTGGTATCCGGCGCATTGACATCGTCTAAAATCGCACTGCCAGAGCTTACTACCCAATGGTCGAACTCCATGCAGGAAGGCGCGGTGTTTGCCGTAATACCGACGTTTGTTCCTGCCGCATAACTGCCGTCTCCGCTTCCACTAGCAACTGTCAACGCATAGGTTGGTGCCCCTGCGCTTATGTTCACTGTATAGTCTTCTACTTCTCCATACCTGAATGTCCCGCAAGATGGCGGGGCCGAACCATATGACATGGATACTCGCATGCGGGTCACGCCTTCCGCTGCCTCAGGCACAGTGAAGCTGCCATTTACTGCAGAGCTTCCCGACTCGTTCAGCACCTCTTCACCTGGGTCTTCAAAATCCCCGTCCCGGTTATAGTCTATCCGGATCTTGAAATATTCCTTGTAGGAAGACCCTGAAAAACCAGGGGTCAGTACGACGGAAACCGTATCATCAACAGAGACACTAAGGGCCTGAGAGGTAAAATCCGTGTAACCTGAAGATGCGGATGTATTATTCAGGGAACCTATCTGGACGCCTGCTATCCATTCATACTTACTATTACCTGAAGACGTACAGTATCCATTTGCACTGTCGCTTATGTACATTGCTGTTATTGTCATGTTGGTTGCCGGCATGGACAAGGTGGTGCTTGGTTCATTGACATCGGCTATTGTCGCACTGCCCGCATCTATTTCCCAATGGTCAAACACCTGTCCGGCAGGAGCTGTATCGGCCGTGATACTGACATTTGTCCCTGCTTCGTAATTGCCGTCCCCGCTTCCGCTGGCAACTAAGAGCATATAGGTTGGTGCTGCTGCGCCTATGTTCACCGTATAGTCCTCGACTTCTCCATATCTGAATGTCCCGCAAGATGTCGGTAGGCAACCATATGAGATGGAAACACGCATGAGGGTAACACCTTCTGCCGATCCGGGAACCGTGAAGCTACCTTCTACCGAAGAACTTCCCGCCTCACTCAGCACCTCTTCACCGGGGTCTTCAAAATCCCCATCCCGGTTATAGTCTATCCATATCTTCCAGTTCTCCTCATATAGATTGCCGGAAAAACCAGGGGTCAGGCCAACAAAGATCGTTTCATCCGGTGAGACATCAAGGGTCTGAGACGTAAAATCCGTATACCCTGAGCTACCTGATACATTATTAAGGGAACCTATCTGCACCCCTGCTATCCATTCATACTTATTATCACCTGAAGACAAACAGTATTCATTTACAACTTCAGAATAATCGTTGCCTAGGCTGCCTGATGTCAGCGCATATAGGTCAGTACCGCCGGCATCATAGCAGTTGGTGAGGTTGGCCAGATAATCATCCAAAAAACCATGAAGATCAGAGATGGGAGTCAAAGGCAAGCCCATCCATGAGCTGTCCGGACCTGCCCATGCCCAGCTTTTTGAAGCAATGATCTGTCCGTCACAATCTATTACATACCCTGAATAACAGCCTCCTCCATAGTATGCACCTTTTATGGCATTATCCTGGCCCAAGGAGGTATTTATATAATCTAATATTATCGGGATCTCGGCGTCCGGCTCAAGATCGGTCTTCAGCCATTTGGCCCTCTGGGCGCGTTCTTCCATGGATGTGGTATTCGTATTCGGGTGATTCCACCCCACATCCGTTGTTGCTGGCGAAGGACCACTACCATCCGGATGCGCTTCCCTGCTGTATACCCATACAAAATTTACCCTGTCTTTATATTGTTGATATGTATCTTCCAGAACCTGGAGGTTTAAATAAGCCGGCTGACAGGTACAAGACCCGACAACCAGAACCAATGGACGTCCATCGATCAGATCCTGCATATCCACAGGCTGCAGATCTTCATCAAGGCTTTTGAATAGTTGAGCCTCTTGATAAAGCCCGATGTCTTCTTGAACATCCGGCTGATTGTATTCACAATTGTTGTCTGGAAGGGTTGTATTTGAAACATCGGCCTGTGCAGATGGATTAAATACCGACAACGCCATAACAAAGATACAAATATAGACTATATAATTAGTGCATCGGATCAATATTACCCCCTCTTCAATCCAATATATCAGTAAAAATTTACTATCATTCTATAGAGCCAATTGCAAAAGCCACCCCTTTGTCATTCCGAACAAAATGAGGAATCTTTAACACCTCGATATTAATAAATTTCTCCCTATGGTCGAAATGACATGTTGCACTTTTACCGACTTTTGCAATTGGCTCTATATATATCATTTTATCCGATTATAACAGAAGAACATTCCACCTTTAGCATCTGTAATCTTTACACTATCGTCAAAAAACATAGTAACAAATGTAAAAACTTCTCCGTACGGTGTATTAACCCAAGTTTGTCAATTTTTCAAAGAGGCACAGGCAGTAAGGGGCTATGCCGGTAGTTATGGTCACTACTTATTTGACCGAGGTTATTTTTCTCGGCAATGGTAACTCGTTTAGCCCTAAGCGT